>PDWJ01001475.1_pt1 | contig 30059 bp, 28 predicted proteins | sample 1430881 | NCBI WGS metagenome assembly PDWJ01 (sample SAMN01162460, study PRJNA174530) | Oral metagenome, whole genome shotgun sequencing project. | biome: Marine environment; feature: Marine mammal; material: Swab sample of the gingival sulcus; isolation source: swab sample of gingival sulcus...
TTGCATGTGTTAAGCATGCCGCCAGCGTTCATTCTGAGCCAGGATCAAACTCTCATATTTATCTCTTGGACCTGTCTGCTGTTTAGTTTTCAAAGATCACTTCTTTTCACAAACGGGAATCATTCCTATAGAATTAATCTGCCCTTGTCAACATATTTATTATTTTTTTATTAAGATTTTCTTCTCCAGCTTCTTTTCCTGAGTTTTCTTCAGACTTATTCATATTGACAATTTTCTTTTGCCACATGTTCCTGCCAAATTTCAAATATCCTTTTACATTATTAAATCTTATATCCTGAGAAGCATCATCTGGATAAAGATCCACATCAAAAAGAGGAGCAAGGTATTCATATAAAACTCTGGAGCCACCGCCTGTAAGAACAACATAATCAAGATCCCAATCATCACGCCATAAACGCTCAATTGAAGCAATAATTTCTCTTGCGGAATATTCAAACACCCTGTCCCTGAGATTTGCAATATTATATTCTTTACCTTTAATTTTAATATACCCTGATTTAACAGAATTAAAAAGCCTGTACAACTCCACCTGAATCCCGCTCTCTTTTTTAAGTTTTTCAGATATCGCCATAAAAGATCGGGAAATACCAAGATCAGTTGTTGAAGAACTTTTCTCAATATATTTCATATGATCAAAAACAGTAAAATCAGTTGTTTTAAAACCTATATCAATAACACCGATTTTCTGATTATTCAGATCACTGTTCACTACCCTGCCTGTTTCATCCATGAGAATATTAAAAACCGAACCAAGAGGCTGGGGCATTAGCTGGACAGATTTGACCTGAAGTTTTTTTGATTTTTGACTTCCATCAGGATAATGATAAGTTATATTATGCTCGCCTTCCAAATTTCGGGCAAAAGCCTCGTTATCATTGCTTAAATAAGCCACTGGGAGTCCAGATATTATATTCATTGAAATCCCGTTTTCACCATATATTCCGGCAGCAGTTAAAGCTAAAATTTTTACAAACTCTGAAATAAATCTGCTTTGATCCAGAGTAAATTCTCTGGTAAAACATTGCTTTGCAGCATATTCTCCAACAAAATAGGATTTATTATCTATTGTAACATGAATATTATCCAAAAAAAAATTATTACCAAAATTTGTTTTAAACTGAATATTTACAGGATCTCCCAAAACAGACTGAAAAATATAGTTTTCCTTCCCATTAGATACCTTTGTAAAGCCAAAACCAACATCAATTCCTATAACATCCATTAATACCCTCCTCAGAGTTTAATAATCTCTTGAATATTCAAAATATCTTTACAAACTTTAAATCTGATATCAAATCTATCAAATTTCATGCCACACTCTTTATCTCTATCATTATTATAATAAGCAGGTCTTGGATCATAAGATAAAATATCTGAAAGCTTGTTTTCAAGACCTTCATAATCCATGCAAACTGCTTTGGCTTTATCTGAAAAGGTTACAACAAGCTTTTTTTGGGGCTTTAGCTCAAAATCTTTACAAACAGCATCTTCTATAGAATCGGAGTATAATATGTATGGCTTGATATCAATAACAGGGGTTTTGTCCATAAAATCTCCCCCTGAAATAGTAATAACAGTATTTATACCAACTTCAATTTTAAGAAGTTTAACAACTGAAATACCTGTAAAATTAGGTCTAAAAGGAGACCTTGAAGCAAATACACCAACTTTTTTGTTTCCTCCAAGTCTTGGTGGCCTTACAAGGTTTGACCAGCCTTTGGATACATTTTCATGAAATTTAAAAATAACCCATATATGTGAAAAATTTTCAAGCCCTCTTACACATTCTTCAGAAGAAAATTCCTTTTCAAGGCAAATTTTTGACTCTATCGTTGAATTTATACCGGGCTGGCGGGGAATGCCAAATTTTTCTTTAAATGGAGAAGAGATATACCCTATTATACTTGTATTATATAAAGAATCCATAGACCCACCTTTATTTTAAAAAGACTGGCTAACCTGTAAACTCATTATAAAGTCTCTTAAACTCAAGGCTTAGCTTATGCCCGGGTTCAAAATAAACAAGAGGCTTTGAAGCATGATGGGATTCCCTGACTTTTACAGAAGCTGACAATCTTGTTTCAAAAACAGGGTAGCCTGACTCTTTTATTTCTTTTAATATTTTTTCCGGGAATTTTGCATTTTTTTGAAATTGATTTGCCACAATACCTGAAATAACTAAATTCCTATTATGGTCTTCCCGTATCTCAGCAGCAGCCGAAAAAACATTTTCAATAGCTTTTTGTGAAAAAGAATCACAATCAAAGGGTATAATACATGAATCTGCACTTATCAGCGCCGACCTTGTATAAAAATTAAGTGCAGGGGGAGTATCTATCCATATTTCATCAAAATTTTCTTCAAGAACTGATACTGCATCCTTAAGCTTATACATTTTATATCTTGATTCAAGCTTTGACATAATGGAATCAAGTTCAGAATCTGCAGCCATTACATATAAATTTTCAAATTCTGTTTCTGTTATATAATCTTTCGGGTCAGGTCTTGTAAAAAAAGAAAAAAGAATATCTTCAAAATAGGCAGAAACAGTTTTATCCTTAACATGATTTGTTCCAAGAAGGTAAAAAGTTGCATTGGACTGTGGGTCAAGGTCTATAACAAGAACTTTTTTACCCTCTAAAGCAGCTACAGATGCAAGATTGCATGTTATTGTAGATTTCCCGACCCCGCCTTTCTGATTAAATACAACTATTGCCATGATATTTTCTCCCACCTGTTTGATTAGAAATATCGTGCTACCAACCGTTCTCTTTTTTTATATTTTCATATGCCGTATTTATTTCAATAAATCTTTTCCTTGCATATTCCTGTAAATCCTTACCAAGATGTGCAGTTTTGTCAGGATGATATTTTGAAGCTAAATCTCTATATGCTTTTTTAACCTCTTTTTCCCCTGCATTCTTTTTTAACCCAAGAACCTCATAATCGTTCAAGGTTTTCTGATTCTTACTGTCATCAAAAAATTTTTTATTTGCAGAATTAAAAAAAGCTTTTTTCCTCTTCCATTTTGACCTTAAAAGATATAGTATCCATGCTGTTAATAAAATATCATCCAGGTAACCGATAAATGGAATAAAATCCCTTATAATATCAAAGGGAAATATAAAGTATAAAAAAACAAATAATAACAAAAAGTATTTCATAATAAAAATTAGTTAACTATAATTTAACATCCTGTAAAAATTTATGAAATTTATTATTCAAGTTCTTTACGAATCCTTCAAGAAATTTAATAATGATGAATGTATGACCTTATCGTCAGCCATATCTTTTATATTTCTAATGTCACTGGTTCCATTTATGACTCTTGCAGTAAAATTATTCAACCTTATTCAAAAAAATTTTTTCACAGAAACCAATGTAAACCAGGTTGAGCTTGTTATTAATGAAATGAATAAAATAATTCCATTTGTATCATCACAATGGTTTAAACTTAGTTTTATGGATAAAGGGACAGGCCCTTCACTTACATTATTTGCACTCATCATGCTCCCTATAATAAGCGGCATGATTTTTCACGAGCTTGAAAATGCTTACCGTAAAATATTTAACCTGTCCGGTAAAAACAGCCTTTTAAGACAATTTTTTTATGCCTTTTTCACTATATTTTTTTTACTATTTGTTTTTATTACCAATTTTGTTGTTACCCTGATAAACTCTCTTTTTTCAGAGTATTCCTTTTATCTTAAAAAAAGTAATATTTTATATGAGAAAATAAACTATATAACCCATGCTCTTTTTCTAAAACTTGAAATAGCATCTTTAATTTCTCTTGTTCTTTTTTTCCTTTTTACATCTATAATATTTCTGCCTTCAGACCTTAAAATTAAACCAATGGAAAGAATTATACCTGCATTTATATTCGCATTTTTATGGATCAGTGCAAAAGCCTTATTTTCTTTTTACCTTAAAAACATCAGTGTGGTAAATCTTCTTTACGGCTCTATCAGCACAATAATAATAATGCTGGTATGGATTTTCTACTCCTCCATAACCCTGCTTTTTTCAGTTGAGATAATGTATTCACTGCACACTCCAAAAAAAGCACAAATTAATGCTTAAAACTTCTCTGGCCTGTATACACCATTGTTGCACCTCTTTCATTACAGGCTTCTATTGACTGGTAATCATTAATTGAGCCCCCAGGTTGTGCAATAGCAATAACACCTTCATCAAGACCCACATCAACACCATCACGAAAGGGGAAAAAAGCATCACTTATCATTGAAGAGCCTGTAAGCCCCCCTTTTTCCTTTTTCACTCTTTCATCAATAATCTCTTTTTTTTCCTTATCCTGCAAAAGATTGTAAGGAGTATTATAGTCCATAAAACAATACTTGTCTGCAAGCTTTTTATATGCCTTATCCCTTGCAATTTCAGCAACTCCAACCCTGTCCTGCTCTCCTGTTCCAATACCGATTGTTACACCGTCTTTTACATATATTACTGAATTTGAAGTTACTCCGCTTTCAACAAGCCAGCCAAAAAGAAGGTCTTTATATTCCTGTTCAGAAGGCTCTCTTTTTATTTTATATTTTTTCCCTTTATATTCACATTCAGCCAGAAAAAAATCTGAAATATCCAGAGTCTTTGGAACAAAAGACCATTGAGCAATAAGCCCTCCGTCTATAAGGCTTTTAAAATCTATCATTCTTTGCCCGACAAAGCTTGACAGTTTCTCAATATTTCTAATCTGCATAACCCTCAAATTTTTCTTTCTGGCAAAAATATCTAAAACCCCTTCCTCAAAATCAGGTGCAACAACCACTTCGGCATATTGCCCGGTAACGGCTTCTGCTGTAGCTTTGTCAACAGCTCTGTTTAAACCGATACACCCTCCAAAAGCAGCTATTCTGTCTGCAAAATATGCTTTGGTATAAGCAGATTCCAGAGAATCAGAAATTGCAACACCGCAGGGATTATTATGTTTTATGATAACAGAGGCGGGAGTTTCAGTTAAATACCTCAAAATATTAAGAGCATTGTCAGCATCTGTTACATTGGTTTTACCTGGATGTTTACCTGATTGAAGGAGTTCAATATCTGATGCCAGATATTGTCCAGGCTGGATAATTTTTGTATCTCCAAGAATCAGATTGCCGTTTACAAGCCTGTAAAGAGCTGCTTCCTGCCCCGGATTTTCTCCGTAACGAAGACCTTTTGAAATATCACCAATCTGCCATTCAACTTTTTCATAAAAAAGAGTCTGCCTGCCATTTTTATCAGAAAAACTTATCTCCATTGAAAAGGGGAAATTTTCCGCTTCTATTTTTTTATACATTGATTTCAGATTTTCAGTCATATCAAATTCTCCTTATAACATGGCTTTATTTTTTCAGAAAAAGATAGTTTTTCATAATACTCAGCAATTACTCTGTCATAGTCGGCAGTATGCCTGAACGCCTTAACCGCAAGCTTATACCTGAATGAAAGATTAAGACTTCCATCATTTTGTTCCAGTTCATTAATAATATCCAGATAATCTCCGGGAGAAACAACAGAGGCAACCCTTAAATAATTTTTCGCCGAAGCCCTTATCATGCAGGGGCCGCCAATATCAATATTTGACCTCGCATGTTCAGCCGTTGATTCTTTTGAAGAAATTGTTTCGCTGAAAGGATAAAGATTCACAACCACCATATCAATTACAGAAGCTTCTGTTCGTTTTAAATCCTTTTTATGAAAATCATTATATGTTTCAGTAAGAAGGCCCAGATAAATTTTAAAATCAAGAGTCTTGACAAGCCCTCCCTGGGTTTCAGGCTGTTTTGTATAATCAGAAACCCTGAAAAGATTATCTGTGTTTCCGCCAAGGGCCTCCCTTATTTTATTGAAAGTTCCTCCGGTTGACAATATCTTTATATCATTATTTATTCTGACAAGATTTCTGACAAAATCATCAAGTCCTGTTTTATCTGATACTGATATGAGAATTGTTTTTATCTTTACAAAATCGTCTACTTTGCTTACCACATTTTTATCCATTTTTTCACCCTGCTTTCTTTTTTTGAAAAAATTATGATGTATATAAAGGTACGTCAAGAAACTATTTTAAATTTAATAATTTTCTTATGGAAAAATCTTTGAGGAGAAAATTTTGAAGGCTGGTATTTTGAAAAAAAGATAAAATCTATAAATGCCCGGACACTTAAGAACCGGGCATTTATAATATATTTTTAAATTTTTTGACCGCCAAAATATTTCATGAATTGAACACGCTCATAAATTGCAGTATCAGCATTTTTATCCTGGCTCATTTTTCCTTTGAAGCTGTCAATAGAATTAAAGCCTTTCATAGCCATCCAGCCATCAAGTCTTTCAAGAAGCTCTTTTACATATCCAACTCCATTTTTATAAAGACATGAAGCCACCTGAACAGCATCTGCTCCTGCAAGAATCTGCTTTATAACAGCATCACCATTATGAACTCCTGTTGATGCGGCAAGGTCACAGCCAACACGCTGGGACATAACAGCAATCCATCTGAGGGAAACAGCAAGGTCTGCCGGATTACTCATAACAAAAGAAGGGATAACCTTAAATTTTTCTATATCAAAATCAGGGCTGAAAAAACGGTTAAAAAGAACAAGCCCTTTTATTCCTGTTTCAGAAATTTTTTGAATCATAGGACCTAAATCTGTAAAGAAATAACTTATTTTTAAAGAAACAGGAATAGATACTTTGGAAAGAACCTGCTCAATAACATTAAAATATATTTTTTCAGTCTCTTCCCTTGATCTGCTGAAATTTGTAGGAAGAAAAAACATATTAAGCTCCAGGGCATCTGCACCTGCTCTTTCAAGCTGCCTTGCATATGCAATCCATTCAGAAGAGTAAAAATGGCAATTAATACTTGCAATAACTGGTATATCCACACTCTTTTTACAATTTTCTATCAATCTTGTATATTTTTGAAGATTTTCTTCTCTTATAACATAACCATAAAAATCAATGGGATTTTGTCTGCCTTCATATTCAAAATATTTAGGAGATTCACCATTTTTAGATGCCTCTTTTATATAATCTGAATATTCATAGGCAATTTCCTCTTCAAAAATTGACTTTAAAACAACGGCTCCTATTCCATTATCTTCAAGCTTTTTCACCTTATCTGCAGAACTTGTAAGACCTGAGCTGCTTGCAATCAAAGGATTTTTCACATCCAAACCCAAATAACTGGTTTTTAAATCTATCATTTCCTTCCCCCTGTCTCTTCTTAAAAGATTTTATCAATATACAGATAAATCCAAATATAATTTAAACCAAACAAAGATTAAAGTTTACATATAAACAAACAGAAAAACTTTGTCCAGATTTTTTAAGTAAGACTATATCTTTACAATATATTTTCTAAGATTTAATTAAAAATACAGCCTAAACCAACTGAAAAAAAACTTTCTTCATTTAAAAAACTTACTTTTTTTAAGTTTTTTCAACGGAGAATTTCAAAAACATCTCCATTTTGTACCAAAAAGACTTTCAAAAATTTTATCAAAAAAAACAGATTCTTTTAAATTTAATACTTGAAAAACACTTTGCATATATGATAATAATTTTAAAAAAAGGAAAATTAAGGAATAAAAAGGAAACAAATGTTCAGAGGAAGCTCTTCACATAATCTGGTGCAAAAAGGAAGATTGAGTATTCCTGCAAGATTCAAAAAAGTCATTGAATCTAATGGAGAGCCTCCTGTTCTTTTTCTTTCTCCAATGGACGGATGCATAAGAGCATATACAAGGTCTGAATGGTTTAAAATAGAAAGAGATCTTTACAGCCTTAAAAGAAGAAGCGAAAGAATGCGAAGGTTTTACCGTTTTTTAATAGGAAAAACTGCTGAATGTGAAATAGACAAGCAAAACAGAATAATTATACCTCAGAATTTAAGGGATTATGCAGAGATTGAAAAGGAAATTATTCTTGCAGGAGTTCTTACCCATTTTGAAATATGGTCTCAAGCAAAATGGGAAGAGCAGGCCAGATTACTTGAAGAGGATATCAAGCTTGACTCCTTTCAGGATGAGATTGCAGAGCTGGGATTGTAAGGTTGAAGTATCATCATAACCCGGTAATGAAAAAAGAAGTTTTAAAATATCTGAAACTTGAAAAAAACGGCTTGTATGTTGACTGCACTCTTGGAGGATGCGGCCATGCAGAACTTATATTGAAAAATATCGGGCCTGAAGGAAAATTGATAGGGATAGACCACGATAAAACGGCAATAGAAAATGCCAATAAAGTTCTTTCAAAATATTTAGACAGAATAATTTTATTTAAGACAAATTTTTCAAACATAAAAAAAGTCTTGAAAAAAGCTGAGATAAACAAGGTCAATGGTATTCTTGCTGACCTGGGCGTCTCATCCCATCATTTTGACGAAGGTAAAAGGGGATTTAGCTTCAACCACGACGGCCCTCTGGATATGAGAATGGATAAAGATTTAAAACTTACGGCCTATAATATTGTGAATGAATATTCCTCTTCTGCTATATTCAGGATTTTAAAAATTTATGGTGAAGAAAAATTTGCATCGAAAATAACCAGCCAGATAGTAAGGGCAAGAGAAAAAAAAGCTGTTAAATCTACCAGAGAGCTTGCTTCTCTTGTTAAAGATGCCGTACCTGCAAAATTTTCATCAAAAATGAAAATCCATCCGGCAACTAAAACATTCATGGCTTTAAGAATAGAAGTTAACAAGGAACTTGAAGCCCTTGAAACTTTTTTAAATGATGCACCTTATCTGCTGAAAAAAAATGGGAGATTATGCATTCTCAATTTCACGTCCGCCGAAGATAAAATTGTTATGAACAAATTCAAAGAGCTCTCTATTCAATGTAAATGTCCCCCAAAATTACCAGTTTGTGTATGCGGTGGAAAAAGTGATTTTAAATTAATCACACGGAAACCACTCAGGCCGGAAAATGAGGAAATAATTTCAAATCCAAGGGCAAGAAGTACAAAATTAAGAGTTCTTGAAAAAATTTAAGATATATGGCGGTCAGTTTGAATATTAAAGCATTAATATTTTTAGGAGCAATTGTTTTTTTATTATTCAATCTTTTTTTCCATGTCTGGTGTTCAGGGCAATACAATGAGCTATCCTTTGAGCTGACCAAAATACGTGAGAAAACAAAAAGAGGTTTATGCAAAAAAATAGAGCTTGAAGCCGAACTTTCAATGCTGAAATCTCCAAAAAGAATAGACGAATTAAAAAAACATTTAAAGCTTAAAGCACCAGTAAATGAACAAATAGAGATATTAAAATGAAAAAGACTCAAAAAAAAGACAATATTTTAAGAATAAAATGTGTAAAATATATTTTTTACATTTGTATTCTTGCTCTTTTTGCAAGGTCTTTTCAAATTCAAAACTTATCGGATTCTGAAAAGAAAAAACAAATTGAAAAGCTATACTCTAAAAAAATATCCATTACAGAAAAAAGAGGCACTATTTTTGACAGAAATGGAGAGGTTTTGGCAATAAGTGTTGATGCATGGGATATCGCAATAATGCCTCAATTTAAAAATAATTTCAATTCATATAAAAAAGTGGCTTCCATTCTTGGATTGAAAGAAAAATATGTGAGAAAAAAATTTATAGACAGAAATTCTTTCGCCTTTCTTAAAAGAAAAGCTTCTCCTAAAGAAATAGAAGCCCTTAAAAATCTGACAAAAAAATTAAAGGCAGATAACAGGCTTTTTAACTTTTTAAAAACAAGCAAAAGAATTTATCCAAACAAAAATCTTGCAGGAGCTGTTATCGGTTTTACCAACATGGCAAACCAGAGAAACGGAATAGAAAAAAAATATAATTCCATTCTTCAAGGAGCCAAATATAGTCTGCCAATAATTTATGCTGGAAAAAACAGCTGGTATATAAAAAATCAGGAAAAACTCCTGAATACAAAAAGGGGACATGACATTTATCTTACAATAGATAAAAATATTCAGCATATTACAGAATCCGCACTTAAAAAAGGTGTGGCAGAATTTAAGGCAAAAAGCGGAAAAGCCATAGTAATGAATCCAAACACCGGTGAAGTTTTTGCCATGGCTCAATACCCTTTTTTCAATCCCAACATATATGGTAAATATTCGCCACAGACATGGAATAACAGAAATGTTCTTGATGCCTTTGAGCCGGGTTCAATAATGAAAATTTTTCTGGCAGCAGGTGCTATAGAAAAAAACTTTTGCAATGAAAATTCACTTTTTTTCTGCCAAAATGGTTCTTATAAAATTGGAAATATTACAATCCATGACACAAAACCACATCAATGGCTTCCTGTAAGTGATATAATAAAATTTTCAAGTAATATTGGAGCTACAAGAATAGCAGAAGTTGTAGGCAACAAATCCTTTTACAATATTTTAAAAAATTTTGGTTTTGGCCAAAAAACCGGACTTGATGTTTCACTTGAATCACCAGGACTCCTGAGACACCCTGAAAAATGGACAAAAGTGGATGCAAGCAATATTTCTTTTGGTCAGGGGCTTTCAGTTTCCACAATCCAACTTGCCTCTGCTGTTTCTGCAATAGCAAATAATGGAGAGCTTATAAAGCCTTACCTTGTTAAAAAGACTGTTTCTCCTGATGGACAAGAAAAGAATTGTGAACAAAAACATCTTAAAAAAAGAGTATTATCCAGACATACTGCAAAAATAATAAAAAAAATCATGGTAGAGGTTATAAAGGATGGAACTGCAAAAAAAGCAAAACCTGATGACTACAGCGCCGGAGGGAAAACAGGAACTTCCCAGAAATTAAATAATGATGGCACATATTCAAAAAAGAAATATATCTCTTCCTTTATAGGTTTTGCTCCTGCAGACAAACCCGAAATAGCAATAATTATTGCAATAGATGAACCAAAGAAAAATTATTATGGAGGTGTTGTCGCAGCACCTGTTTTTAAGGAAATTTCAACAAAAACCCTGCATTATATGAATATAATTCCTTCAGATATAAAATTTGCAATGAATGGAGCAGCTAAAAATGATAATTGATAATTGTCTCAAAAAAAAGCTGCCGTTCAAAGTTCTTGATTTGCCATCAGAACTCCCAGAATTTGGAGGGATTTCATATAATTCTTTAAAAACTTTAAAGGGAGATATTTTCTTTGCAGTAAAAGGACTTGCTTCAGACGGCCATGATTTTATAGAGCAGGCACAGAAAAAAGGAGCTGTTGCAGTTGTTTGTGAAAAATACATTGAAAAACTTAATATTCCACAAATTATTGTATCAGATTCAAGAAGAGCCTTATCATGGTTTTCAGCATGCTTTTATGATTTCCCATCCAAAGATTTAAATATTATCGGGGTAACAGGAACAAACGGGAAAACAACAATCTGCTCCATAATTGAAGCAATGCTTGCAAGCTCAGGTAAAAAACCAGGTGTTATCGGAACAATAGATACTCATTATACAACAAAAGATAACAACTTAAAATCATTTGAAAATTTAAACACAACACCTGAATCAGCAGAGCTTCATAAAATTATTTATGAGATGAAACAAAACAATATCACAGATATTATCATGGAAGTTTCATCCCATGCCATATCTTTAGGCAGAGTAGATGACATAGATTTTAATACCATAGTTTTTTCAAATCTTACCCAGGATCATCTTGATTTTCATAAAACAATGGAGGACTATTCAAAAACAAAGGCAGGCTTTATAAAATCAAGGGCTTTGGGTTTTGAAAAATCTGCACCTGTGTCTTCTGTTATAAATGTTGATGACAATCTTGGACGCAAGATATTTTTGGAGCTATCAGAGAAAAATGCAGATGTTCTTGGCTATTCAATCACTGAAAATTCAGATTTACAGGCATTTGATATAAAATCTTCTCCTGGTAATACAAAAGCTTTAATAAAATTTCAGAATAAAGAAATTGAACTCTCATCAAAGCTTACAGGAGTTCACAATGTGGAAAATATTCTGGCAGCTGCCGGAGCTTCTGTTTTTTCAGGAATTTTACCTGAAAAAGCATTGGAAGCTCTTTGTGATGTAGAGCCTGTTTCAGGCCGGCTTGAACAGGTTTCAAATTCCATACGCCCATATATTTTTGTAGATTATGCCCATACACCAGATGCTCTTAAAAATGTTTTGCATGCATTAAAAAATCTGGGCTTTAAAAAAATAATCTGCATTTTCGGATGTGGAGGTGACAGAGATTCAGGGAAAAGACCTGTAATGGGTTCAATTGCAGGAGAGCTTGCAGATATTTCCATAATTACCTCTGATAATCCAAGAACAGAAGAGCCTGAAAAAATAATAAGAGATATTGAAAAAGGAATTTTAAAAAAAGCTGTTAAAAAAGATTTTACAGACCCTTTTATAAAAGGTGAAAAAATTTACTTTCTGGAAAAAGACAGAAGAAGGGCCATAAGAAAAGGGCTTAAATTGTCAGAGCCTGAAGACTGCATACTAATAGCTGGAAAAGGGCATGAGAAATACCAGATAATAGGCACACAAAAATTTTTCTTCGATGACAGAAAAACATCTCTTGAAGAGGTGGCAAATGTATGAGTCCAGCTTCTTTATAAAAACACATTCCCAGATAGCTGAAATAATATGCGGAGAGATTTTAAAAATTAATGAAAAAAGACCTCCTGCTTCAATATCAATTGATTCCAGAAAAATGGAAAAAGATTGTGTTTTCATTGCGTTAAAAGGAGAAAATTTTGACGGCCATGACTACATTGAAAAAGCTATTGAAAATGGAGCATCATGTATTGTTTTAGAAAAAAATAAAAAAGAAATTATAAAAGACACTTATAATATAACACTTATTGCAGTTGATGACACAATAGAAGCCCTTGGTAAGCTGGCACAATATAATATTAAAAATCTTGATATTACAATTATTGGAATTACAGGTTCTGTTGGAAAAACATCTACAAGGGAAATATTAAAATCCATATTGTCAAAAAAATACAGGGTTCTTTCTCCTGAAAAAAATTTTAACAATCACATAGGAGTACCCCTCACTCTTTTAAGGGCAAAAAAGGAGCATGATTTTGCAATTATAGAAATGGGAATGAGCAATAAAGGAGAAATAGAATATCTTTCAAAAATGTCAGAACCGGATGTTGCAATTATTACAAAAATCGGCCCTGCACATATAGAATCATTTGCCGATATCAATGAGATTGCCTGTGAAAAAGCAGGTATTTCAAAAGGAATGAAAGAAAATTCACCAATAATTATAAACCATGAAGATAAAATATTAAAAAATTATCTGGGGAAAAACACAATTTTGACCTTTGGTAAATCAGAAGACGCAAACCTTTATTTTTCTGATATCAATATAAGTTCAAAATCTTCATCTGCAAGATTTACATATAAGAATCAAGGACTTATTTCCAAATTTGATGTAACAGCAAAAATAACAGGTGAAACTGCAATTAAAAACAGTGCAGCAGCAGCCCTTACTGCCATAATTTCCAGTGTGGACACAAAAACAATAAAAACAGGAATTTCTTCCTATGAAGGAGTCAAAGGAAGATTCCACAGGATTTATGACCCTGAAAAATCAATTACAATTATTGATGACACATATAATTCAAATCCTGAATCATTAAAAGCATCTCTGACAGATTTCAGGACAATCAAAAAATCAAACCGGGGTTTTGTAGTTTTGGGAGATATGCTTGAGCTTGGGAAAGATTCAAAAAAATATCATATAGAAGCTGGGAAACAGGCAATAAAGGCAAAAATTGCAGGGATTTTTTCCTATGGAACTTTCAGCAATTTTATAGCAGAAGGAGCATTAAAAGAATCCTGTAATGACGAAATAATCTTTTGCGGAACACATGAGGAAATATCATCCAGACTGAATGAAATCTTAAAAGCCGGAGACTGGGTTATGGTCAAAGGTTCAAGAGGCGCTCAAATGGAACGGGTTTTAAACTCTCTAACAGAAAGACAGGTATCATGATATATTACCTTTTATATCCTCTATATAAGGAAATGACTTTTTTTAATATATTCAAATATATTACATTCAGAACAATATATTCGGGTATTTCTGCCTTTCTGATATGTATATTACTTGGCCCGAGCCTTATAAGAATAATGAGAAAGCTCCAGATAGGTCAATATATAAGAGAGTGCGGCCCTACAAGCCATTTTGACAAACAGGGCACTCCTACAATGGGAGGCCTTCTTATTATAGGAGCCACTCTTTTTTCAATAATTCTATGGGGAGACCTTAATGCCTTTTATATATGGATTACAATAATTATAGCAATAGGTTATACCGCTATCGGATTTACAGATGATTATATCAAACAGATTAAAAAGGAAGGAAATGGATTAAGCGCCAGAAATAAATTTCTTCTGCAAATATCAGTATCATTAATAGCCGGTATTCTTATATATCTTACACCGGGTTTTAATACAGAACTCCACTTTCCATTTTTCAAAAACTTCACCATAGACCTTGGGATATGGTATATTTTTTTTGCAGCCTTTGTAATCTCGGCATCTTCAAATGCGGTAAATCTCACAGATGGTCTTGACGGTCTGGCTATAGGCCCTGTAATAATTGCCGCTGGAACCTATCTTTTGTTTTCCTATGTTGCAGGCCATGCAAAACTTGCACAATATCTGCAGATAACATACGCCCAGGGATGTGCAGAGCTTACAGTTCTCTGTGGTGCCATTGCCGGAGCCGGACTTGGTTTTTTATGGTTTAATTCTTATCCAGCACAGATATTTATGGGAGATACAGGCTCCCTTCCCCTTGGCGGACTCCTTGGAACAATTGCAGTTCTTACAAAACAGGAGATTTTACTTGTAATAATAGGTGGTATTTTTGTCATGGAAGCATTGTCTGTAATTATTCAGGTTTCATATTTTAAAATATCAAAAGGGAAACGCTTTTTCAGAATGTCTCCCATTCACCACCATTTTGAAATGAAGAAATGGCCAGAGCCTAAAATAATTGTAAGATTTTGGATTATTTCAATAATTTTTGCATTAATTGCTATATCAACATTGAAGATCAGATAATTATGAATTTTTTAAAGGATTTTAAAAACAAAAACATAGTTGTAGCAGGTCTTGGAAAATCAGGCATTGCTGCTGTCAATCTTCTTTTTGCAAAGGGCTTTAATGTGTCAGGCTGTGATATTAACAGAGATATACTTAATAATCAAGAAGTTATAAATCTTATTAATAAAGATGTTAAAATAATTGCCGGAGAAAAGTTCAACGAAGCCATAGAAAAAGCAGAGCTTGTTATTTTAAGCCCTGGAATAGATCAAAGGGACTCCATATATAAAAATAAAATAATAACAGGAGAACTTGAGCTTGCATGGTCTTTTGTAAACAAACCTGTTGTCGCTGTGACAGGCACAAACGGAAAAAGTACAGTAACTGAATTAATATCTGAAATTCTTGAAAAAAGCGGTAAAAAAGTTTTTAAGGGTGGAAATCTGGGAACACCTCTTTCAGAGGCAGTTTTAAATCAGGATATCTATGATTTAATGGTAATAGAAGTTTCAAGTTTCCAGCTTGATACCATAATTAATTTTGCACCTGATATAGCAGTTTTGCTCAATACCACCCCTGATCATCTGGACAGATATGAAGACTTTAATGATTATGTTAAATCAAAACTGAAAATCTTTAAAAATCAGGATAAATCTCAGGTCGCAATTTTAAATTATTCAGAAAATCATAAAATAAAATCAAATGCCAAGCCTGTATTTTTTAATATTTATGATGAAAAAAAAGACTCTGCAATAGTTGAAAAAAATTGTCTTAAAATAAATTTCAAAGGTAAGTCTTTTTCAATAAATACAAATAAATTCGGGCTTACTGGAAAGCATAATCTTGAAAATTTAAGTGCCTCTGCCCTTGCAGCATTTTATGCAGGAGCTTCAGAAAAAGGTCTTAAAAAAGCAATGGAATCCTTTAAGGGGCTTCCACACAGAATGGAGTTTGTGGATAAAATTGAAAATATAAATTTTATAGATGACTCAAAAGCAACAAACCCCGATTCTGTTTACCAGGCCCTAAAAGGTCTTGACTCCAATATTTCCCTGATAATGGGGGGCAGGGACAAGGGTTATGATTATAAATATCTTTCTGACATTGTGAATAAAAAAGTTACCTCCATTGTTCTTATTGGAGAAGCAAAGGAGAAAATAAAAAAAGAAATTAATTTCAACGGAAAAACCTTTTTTGAAAATTCAATGGAAAAAGCAGTTGAAAGAGCTTTTAAAAATCTTGATGGAAAGGGAACTGTTATTTTATCTCCCGCATGTTCAAGTTTTGATATGTTTAAAAGTTATAGTCACAGAGGAGAATGTTTTAAAAACTCTGTAGAAAATTTAAAAAGGCAGTAATGCTATGCAGTCAATAAAGAATCGTAAAAAATACAGTATAATTAAAGAAGACCCGTTTTTATGGATACCTTTTCTGCTTCTTTTATTTTCAGGCCTTATTATGTTATATTCTGCCAGCGGCTATCTTGCAGAACAAAGATACGGGAGTCAGTTTTTCTTTGTAAAAAAACAATTTATTTTTACACTGGCTGGAATCATACCTTTTTTATTTTTCAGATTTTTACCATATAAATACTTAAAAAAGACCGCTTACATAAATATACTTTTATCCATCTTTTTTTTAACAGCTATATTTACAACACCTTTTGGTCATGTGGTTGGAGGTGCAGCAAGATGGCTTAAACTTGGCGGCATTTCTTTTCAGCCTTCTGTTTTCTCCTTTTATGCGATTGCTGTTTACCTTGCTTTTACAATATCAAAGCATAAAGAGAACATGCATCTTTTCTGGCCGGGAGTTTTTCCACACATAGTTTTATTTTTTATTTTCGCTTCTTTTCTTTATAAGCAGCCCGATTTTGGTTCAATTGTAATAATTGCCGCTTTAATAGTAATAATGCTTCTTACCGGCGGTGCAGGTTTGAAATATATATCTGCAATTGCAGCTGCCGGCATTGCAATGGGTTCTTTTTTTGTAATACAGGAACCTTACAGAGTCGGCAGAATTTTAAGCTTCATAAATCCATGGAAATATAGTGAAAACCTTTCCTATCAGACAACAATGTCATTAAAAGCCTTTATACATGGAGGTTTTTTCGGCAGAGGTCTGGGAGGAGGAATCCTTAAAATGAAACGCCTGCCCGAAGCCCATACAGATTTTATATTTTCAATTATAGGAGAGGAAACAGGATTTATCGGAGTTACTTTAATAATAGTTCTTTTTACAATTATTATAGTAAGAGGATTTAAAATTGCTGAAAAAACAAAGGACAGCTTCGGCTCTCTTCTGGCCGTTGGAATTACTTCCATAATTGGAATTCATGCAGTTATTAACATGGGGGTAGCCCTTTCAATTTTGCCTCCTAAAGGGCTGACACTTCCTTTTATAAGTTATGGCGGTTCATCATTGGTCATGAACATGGCAGCAGTGGGAATTTTAATGAATCTTGGAGCCTCCACCAATGAAAAATAACAAGAAGCTCAACATAATAATTGCCGGCGGAGGAACAGGGGGACACCTATATCCGGGGATAGCTGTGGCAGAAATTTTTATAAATGAAAATCCAGAAAATAAAATTCTTTTTTTAAACACAGGAAACAATGTTGAAAAAAGAATCCTCAATTTCTACAAATTCAACTACAAAAAAATTCCTTCATCAGGATTTTTTGGTAAAAATCTTGTGGAAAAAATAAAGAGTATTAAAAAAATTTTATTATCTGTCAAAAAAGCAATAATGGAAATAAAAAATTTTCAAACCGATGCAATTCTGGGTGTGGGGGGCTATGTATCGGTTCCTGTACTTATTGCTGCAATAATTAAAAGAATACCTTTTTTTATACAGGAACAAAACTCTGTTCCAGGGATTGCAAACAAAATATTTTCTTTTTTTTCAGTTTATAATTTTGTGTCTTTTGAAACAACAAAGCTTGGTGTCCAAAAGAAAAGATTTTTCACAGGAAATCCAGTAAGAAGCAAGATAATACCCAAAATTAAAGAAAAATCCGGCAATGAAAAAATAAGTGTTTTTATTACAGGAGGAAGTCAGGGAGCTTCTGCCATAAACAAAACTTTTTGCAGGGCAATAGATTTTATTGAACACCATGATAAACTTGAAATTATTCATCAGACAGGTAAAAAAGACCTTGATTTTGTAGTAGATACATATAAAAAGAAATCCATAAAAAATGATACCAGAGCCTTTTTTGATGATATTTATGAAATATACCAAAAAACTGATATCATAGTTGCAAGGTCAGGGGCTTCAACAATTTCAGAAATAACATGTGCAGGCATTCCTTCCATACTTATTCCTTTTCCTTTTGCAACACATAACCACCAGTTTCACAATGCAAAAAATTTAATGGAAAAAGGCGCAGCTATTATAATAGAAGAAAAAAATCTTTCAGAAAAGCTGCTTGCACAACATATAAATGATTTAATAAAAAAACCGGAAAATTTAAAAAAAATGGGCAAAAGGGCATTGAGTCTTGCAAAACCTGATGCAGCATACGAAATATATAACAAAATACAGGAAAGAATGACATAAACATGTTTGATAAATCCTATCATATACATTTTATAGGCATAGGTGGAATAGGAATGAGCAGCATAGCTGAAATTCTTATAAGCCTTGGATATGCTGTTACAGGTTCAGACCTCAAAAGCAATGAACATACTGAAAGGCTTAAAAAACTTGGGGGAGAAATATATATTGGCCATTCAAGGGAAAACATACAAGATGCCAATGTTGTTGTAATCTCTTCGGCAGTACCTTCATCAAATATTGAAATTGAGGAAGCTTTACAAAGAGGAATTCCTGTTATTCCAAGAGCAGAAATGCTTGCAGAACTTATGAGACTTAAATATGGAGTTGCAATTGCAGGTGCCCATGGAAAGACCACCACAACCTCACTTGTTTCAGAAATACTCATTGAAAATAAAGCAGACCCAACAATAATAATTGGGGGTAAACTTAAAAAAATAAGAACAAACGCAAGGCTTGGTTCAGGTTCTTTTCTTGTTGCAGAAGCAGATGAATCAGACGGCTCTTTTCTGAAAATGACACCTTCTATTGCAATTGTTACAAATATTGATAAGGAACATCTCGACTTTTATAATTCAATAGAAGAAATAAAGAAAAATTTTCTTGAATTTATAAATAAAATACCCTTTTACGGGCTAAGTATAATCTGTCTTGATAATGAATATATTCAAGATATTATCCCTGATATAAAGAAAAGATATGTAACCTATGGCATCCAGAAACAGGCTGACTACAGAGCTGAAGATATATTTTTTGAAGGGCTTAAAAGCAGATTCAAAGTTGAATACAATAATAAAATTTTAGGCGAAGTAACCCTCAATCTTCCTGGAATACATAATGTTTCAAACGCCCTGGCTGCAACAGCACTTGGACTTGAACTGGGAATAAGCTTTAAAACAATCCAGAATGCTCTGGAAAAAATATCAGGTGTTCAAAGAAGAATGGAAATAAAAGGACGTTTTAAAGATATGATTTTGATGGATGACTATGGACATCACCCTACAGAAATACAGACAACACTAAAAACACTCAGGCAGATTTTTCCTGAAAAAAAGGTGTCTGTAATATTTCAGCCCCATAGATATTCCAGAACAAAAGCTTTGTTTGATGAATTTTCAAGATCTTTTTACGAATGTGATGAATTAATTATAATGCCTGTATATCCGGCAGGTGAAAATAAGATTGAAGGAATTTCCAATAAAACATTATCTGTGGAAATAAAAAAGCATGGCCATAAAAATGTCAAACCATATGACAATATTGAAGAAGTTATTGATAAACTTGAATATTTAAGGGAAAAAGACTCCATTTTGCTGACCCTTGGAGCAGGTAATATTTACAGGATTGGAGAACAATTTTTAAGGGAAAAGATGAATGATTGAAACAATTCTTAAAAAAGAAGGCTTTCAAGGCAATATTTTAAAGGATAGCCCCATTGGGGAAAAAACTGCCTTTAAAACAGGGGGCAATGCCGACTATTTTATAGAGCCTTTAAATGAGAAATCCCTTAAAATTTTTGTTGATATTATGAGGAAAAACAAAAAAACTTTTTTTGTGATAGGAGCCGGAACAAATATTTTAATAAAAAAAACAGGGGTGGAATATGCCTTGTCACTTAAAAAAGGATTTAATGGTTTTCATATTGAAAGGGAAACCGATTCTGAAATTTACCTTAAAGTAAAAGCTGGAACAAATCTTTCAAAGCTTTGCTGGTTTTGTGCAAAAAAAGGCTATAAAGGATTAAACCCTCTTATTGGAATACCCGGTCTTGCAGGTGGTTCTGCCTTTATGAATGCAGGCACAGATCTTGGTACTTTTTCAGATGTAATTGAAAATATTTCGGTAATAGATGATAAAGGCATTTTTCATAAACTGGATAAAAAGGATATTGAACCTTTTTACAGAGGGATAGGAATAAAAAAAAAGGAAATCAAAAATTTTATAATAATTGAGATATTACTCAGGCTTGAAAAATCTGAAGCAGCATTAATTTACAAAGAGGCTAAGGCACTTATATCAGAAAGAAAAAAAAATCAGCCTTTAAAAACTTTTAACTGCGGGTGCTTTTTTAAAAATCCAAAGCCTGAAATGCCTGCTGGAATGCTTATTGATAAAGCAGGTCTAAAAGGCAAAAAAGTTGGCGGAGCAATGGTTTCCACAAAGCATGCAAATTTTATAACCAATGAGAAAGATGCCTCTGCCGAGGATATTATAAATTTAAAGGAAATAATCCAGCTGGAAGTCAGAAAAAAATTTTCTGTTAATCTTGAGCCGGAGGTGAAAATTGTCGGCAGATAAAAAAAGACAAAAGAACAGAATCCCAAACTGGAAAAAGATTTTATACTTTATGACTCATGGATTTATTATCTCTGCCCTGGGAGTTATTTTTATCTTTGTCTACGACATGGTAACACAGACAGAAAATTTTAATGCCTCTGAAATTATTATAAAAGGCAATAAAAAGCTTGATAACAATAAAATTTTAAAAATTGCAGGAATTAAAAAAAATCAAAATATGCTGAATATGAATCTTAAAATAATTAAAAACCGCCTTCTCAATGAACCTTGGATTAACAATGCTGTCATAACAAGAAAACTGCCCCACAGGATTGAAATAAAAATTCAGGAAGAAGATGTTCTGGCAAAGGTAGAACTTAAGAAAGACTCTTACTTTTTGATTAATAAAAAAGGAAAAATTTTCAAAAAGGCTGAAAAAGTAGACGATAAGCTTGATATTCCTCTTATCACAGGCCTTACTTTTTTTGATATTGAAAAAAAGAATTTTTATACCAAAGCTGCAATTCAGATTGCAAAGATGAAAAACAGAAAGAAAAATCTTTTTATTTCGGGGAATAATACAAAAATACATGTTGACAGGGATACAGGAATCTATCTGTTTAACACCTTGAAATCGGAAAAACTTTTTCTGGGCTTTAATGGGTTTGATAGAAAATATAAAAATCTTAAATTATTAGCAAAATACTTAAGCAAAAAATTTCCAGGTCAGAAAATGGAAAATATAGATTTATCAAAAAAAAACCGGGTAATAATAAAACCCTTTCCTGCTATGGGCTAAAAGAAGGAGGATATCGTGGCACATAAAGGTGAAATAATTGTGGGACTTGATATTGGAACAACAAAAGTCAGAGCTGTTGTAGGAGAGGTCTTCACAAACGAAATACAGATAATCGGACTTGGAGAAGCTAAATCAACCGGAATAAAAAAGGGAGCTATTGTAGATATAAATGCAACTGTCTCTGCAATCAAAAAAGCCGTGGAAGAAGCCGAAATAATGTCCGATTATGAAGTCTCGGATGTATATGCCGGAATAGCCGGACAATACATCAATGGATATTCAGGCTCAGGAGTCATTATGACAAATCCTTCTGAAATCACAAAAGATGATATTGAACGGGTAGTCGATCAGGCAACAGGTTTGATTAAGTCAAAAGCTCTTCAAAAAGATTCTGATATTATTCATGTCCTGCCACAGGAATTTATTGTAAATGAACAATATGGCATTAAAAATCCTGTGGGAATGGCTGGCGGCACTCTTGAGGTAAAGATTCATGTTGTTTCCGGCCCCAGAAGTTTTATACAGAATATGGCCAAATGCGTTAATATTGCAGGGCTTGAGATAAAAAAATTAGTTCTGGAATCTCTTGCAGCAGCAGACGCTGTTCTGACCAAAGATGAGAAAGATGACGGAGTTGCACTTATTGACATTGGCGGAAACTCCTCTGATATGTCCATTTTTTCAGATGGGAACATACAATATACCTATGTTCTGCCCATAGGTGGACAGCACCTTACAAAAGATATTTCAGTTGTTATGAATACTCCTTTTAATGAAGCTGAAGAGCTTAAAACCAGATACGGAGAATGTATTTCTGAAAAAATAGCACCTGAAGAGCAGATAAGTGTTCCTTCTCTTGGAAGAAAAGGAGCAAATACAACCCATAGACAGATACTCGTTGATATCATTGAAAAAAGAACCGAAGAAATTTTTTCTCTTTTACATGAGGAAATATACAGAGCTGGAATGGAGGACAAGATTTCCTCAGGAATAGTTCTCACAGGAGGTACCGCAAATATGAAAGGAATTGTTGAGCTTGCGGAATCCATATTTAATGCTCCTGTAAGAATAGGTTCCCCTGATGGAAATATCAGCGGTCTTAACGGAATAATAAATAATCCTGAATTTGCAACGGTAACAGGGCTTATAAAATATGGGGCTCAAAATATACGTGAGCCTGGAAATACAAAAAAAAATAAGAGCAGTATAGGCAATTTTATTCAACAAATAATAAACTGGTTCAAGTAGATAAATGAAAACGTTTTTATATAATATAAGGGGGCATTATGACTTTTCCATCAAACACAGAAAATGATAACAGTGCAAAATTGAAGATAATAGGTGTAGGCGGAGGCGGAGGCAATGCTGTAAACAACATGATTGAATCCAATTTAGAGGGAGTTAAATTCATTGTTGCAAATACTGACGCCCAGGATCTCCAAAAATCAAAATCTTCTGTAAAACTTCAAATTGGAACCACAACTACCCAGGGTCTTGGTGCAGGAGCAGATCCTCAAAAAGGGAGACAGTCTGCATTGGAAAGCTCTGAAGCCATAAAAGATGCTCTGAAAGATGCCCATATGGTTTTTATTGCAACAGGTCTTGGTGGAGGAACAGGAACAGGAGCAGCTCCTGTTGTTGCAAAAATATGTAAAGAGATGGATATACTTACAGTTGCTGTTGTAACAAAACCATTTTCTTTTGAAGGTAAAAAAAGAAGAATTCAGGCAGAAGAAGGTCTTGAAGAATTAAGAAATATTGTGGATACAGTAATATCAATACCAAATGATAAACTTTTATCCTTTGCACCAAAAAATGCGTCTGTTGTTGATATGTTCAAAAAAGCAGATGAAATTCTTCATCACTCTGTAAAAGGTATTTCAGATCTTATTTTCAAGCCAGGTCTTGTAAACCTTGATTTTGCAGATGTTAAAACAATAATGTCAGAAGCAGGTATTGCCTTGATGGGAATTGGTGTATCATCAGGAGAAAACAAAGCTGCTGAAGCTGCTGAAAAAGCAATTTCCCATCCTCTTCTTGATGATATCTCCATTAAAGGAGCAAGGGGTGTTCTCGTTAATATCGCTTCATCAAATAATCTTCAATTAAATGAACTAAATGAAGCAATGGACAAAATTTTTAGTGAAGCAGGTGACGACGTAAACCTTATATGGGGTCAGGCAATTGATGAAAACCTTGAAGATGAAATCCAGATAACAGTTATAGCAACTGGAATTGATTCAAATAAAAGACAGAATTCTTTTGATGAAGATCCATATATTAAAAGATCCGGCAGTGCCTCTTCATCAACTCCTACCAGAGGACGTGTAAGACCTGCAACTGCAACAGATATTTCAGATATAAGGCTTATTACTCCATCTGACAATATACATTCTGGCGGCATACCTCCTCAGCATAATCAGCAGATAAGAAGTACAAGCAGGGTTGAAGGACAGGAGAATCTTTATAATGGCACATTAAACAGGTTTTCAGACTCTTTTGATACTCCTGCAATATGGAGAAAAAAGAAAAAATCAAAATTTATGAACCTTGACCTTCCAACTTTTTTAAGAAAAGAGGCTGACTAGGATATAAAATAATAAATAATACAAATATCCCGTAACTTTAATTTACGGGTATTTGTATTATATTTACCAAAGAATTTAAATGCCCTTTTAGCCAGATAACTCATTGAGAAGAGAGGATAACTAAAGCCGGAGAAGATAATTAATCTGCAAAGCCTCCGCAGATCATCATTAAATCTTCTGGTATCCTCTTTTCTCTTTCTTCCAGGTCTGTTATAATTTCATTACTTTTCAAATATAAATTATAATTAACACCTGATCTGGAGAAAATTTATTTATGCCCACAAGACTGATGCAGATAATTCTCCCTGAGAATATATCCAACGAAGATATCCCCCCTCTTCTTTCCGAAGAAAATATAATAACAGGCTGGTCATCTGATTATCCTGATGGCAAAAAAGTTTTACATCTTCTTCTTCCTGCTGAAAAATGTGAGGCTGTCTTTGATAAATTTGAGCGGACTTTTATGGAAACAAGCGGATATAATATTATTTTACTTCCTGTTGAAGCCATTTTGCCAAGACCAAAAACAGAAGAGCCTGAAGAAAAATTAATAGAAGAAAAACAAAAAAACGATGCCCCAAGAGTCAGCAGAGAAGAATTATATGCAGATATAAATGAAGGTATAAAGATTTCCCGAAATTTTATGGCAATGACTATTCTTTCTGCCATTGTGGCAGCAATAGGCCTTATCAGAAATGATCTGGCAGTTATAATTGGTGCAATGGTTATAGCCCCACTTCTCACACCTAATGTTGCCCTTGCACTGGCAACAACACTTGGTGATACAGATCTTCTTAGAGATTCTCTTAAAACAGGTCTTACAGCTATTTCAACCGCAGCAATTCTATCTGTAATAACAGGAATGATTTTTGATATAAACCCTGAAGTTCCCGCCATAGCATCCAGAACAAAACTTGGAATGAGTGACCTTATTCTTGCCCTGGCTTCAGGATGTGCCGGTACCTTTGCTTTTACAAGCGGTGTTTCCGCAGTACTTATAGGAGTAATGGTTGCCGTAGCTCTTATGCCTCCACTAGTAGTTTCAGGACTTTTGCTGGGAGCAGGCTATTTTAATCTCGCATACAAGGCCTTATTTCTTTTGATGGCTAATATTATATGCGTAAATCTTTCAGGTGTTGTGACATTTTTTATACAGGGAGTAAGGCCAGGCAACTGGTGGGAAGCCAAAAAGGCAAAAAAATCTGCAAGAAAAGCAGCCCTCTTATGGACATTTTTATTAATTATACTGATAATAATAATTTCTTTTGGTAAATCTGCATGATTTTATACAGATTTTTTAAACATTATTAAATCATTCAACTACATGATTTCAAAATGATAAATTTTTTTACGGATAAAATTTCAAAAAAACTTGGTATAGATAAAAAAAAGGTTTCAGCTGTAATATCTCTGCTGGATGAGGGAGCAACCAGACCTTTTATTGCAAGGTACAGGAAAGAACAAACAGGTTCTCTTGATGAGGTTATAATTACTCAAATAAAAGAAAAAATTGATGAAACAGAAATTTTTGAAAAAAGAAAAACCAGCATTTTAAAATCTTTGACAGAAAATAATTTTCTTACAAAAGAACTTGAAAATAAAATAAACTCCATAGACTCTGTTTCTGAGCTTGAAGATATCTACCTGCCATTCAAGCCAAAAAGAAAAACAAAGGCTTATATTGCAAGGGAAAAAGGGCTTGGCTTACTTGCAGAAAAAATAATTTCACAAAAAAATAATCTTGACCCTTTAAAAGAAGCAGAAAAATTTATTGACCCATCAAAAGAAATTTTTTCTGTAGAACAGGCCCTTGAAGGAGCAAAATTCATAATTGCTGAAAATATTTCTGAGGATTCAGATTTAAGGGGAAAAATAAGAAATATTTTTATAAATCATTCTATTTTCAAATCAAAAATTATCAAAAAAAAGGAAAAGGAAGCTTTAAAATTTAAAGATTATTTTGATTTTGAAGAGCCTGCAATCAAATCTCCAGGCCACAGAATTCTTGCAATATTCAGAGGACACAACCTTGGATTCCTGAGTGTTTCAATAAGGCCAGATAAGTCAAAGCCCATTTTAATAATTAAAAATAAATATTTAAAAAAATCTCCATCCTCATTCCTCATTGAAGATGCCATAGAAGATTCTTATAAAAGGCTTATAATGCCTTCAATGGAAACAGAACAAAAAAACAGGATGAAAGAAAAAGCAGATCTTGAAGCCATAGAGGTTTTTGCCTCAAACCTCCACCAGCTTTTAATGGAGCCTCCACTTGGAAGAAAAACACTTATGGCTTTAGACCCCGGAATAAGGACGGGATGCAAGGCTGTTGTGCTTGATAATAAAGGTGACCTCATAGAGCATTTTGTAATATTTCCCTTTCAGGAAAATAAAAAAAATGAAGCTGAAAAGATTATCAGAGAAAAAATAAAAAAATATAAAATTGAAGCAATAGCAGTTGGGAATGGAACAGGTGGAAAAGAAACTCAGGAATTTATAGAACATCTTGGCATAAAAATAAATGTGATTTTAACAGATGAAAATGGAGCATCAGTATATTCAGCTTCAGAAACAGCAAGACAGGAATTTCCAGACCATGATCTTACAATCAGAGGCGCTGTTTCCATAGGAAGAAGACTGATGGATCCACTTGCAGAGCTTGTAAAAATAGACCCGAAATCAATAGGTGTGGGCCAATATCAGCATGATGTGAATCAAAAACTCCTCAAATTAAAACTTGATAATGTGGTTATATCCTGTGTAAATCAGGTTGGAGTAAATTTAAATCTTGCAAGCCCTGAACTCCTTTCATATGTTTCAGGACTAAGCAAAAAAATGGCAAAAGCTGTTGTTTCTTACAGAACCCAAAATGGAGGCTTTAAAAAAAGAAGCGAACTTAAAAAAATTGCAAATCTTGGCCCAAAAACATTTGAGCAATGTGCCGGTTTTCTGAGAATTAACAATGGCCAAAACCCTTTGGATTCAACTGCTGTGCATCCTGAATCCTATAATATAGTTGAAAAAATGGCGGGTGATCTTAATTGTACAATAAAAGAACTTATAAAGAATAAATCATTGAGAGATAAAATAGATCTCAAATTATATACCAATGAGAAAACAGGAATGCCAACACTTATGGATATAATGAGCGAGCTTGAAAAACCTGGCAGAGACCCTAGAGCCGGCTTTGAAATTTTTTCATTCAAAAAAGATATAAATACAATAGAGGATTTAAAGGAGGGAATGACTCTGCCGGGAATTGTAACAAATGTAACCGGTTTCGGAGCCTTTATAAATATTGGAGTTCACCAGGACGGTCTTGTTCATATAAGTGAAATGTCCCACAGATTTATAAAGGACCCTTCAGAAATTGTAAAAGTCAGGCAGAAGGTAAATGTAAAAATTATATCAATAGACAAAGACAGAAAAAGAATTGGACTTTCATTTAAAATATAAACAAAGAAAATATATCAGATCTGGAGCTATAAATAAGGGTTACAATTTCCTCTATTTTCAAGATTGACCATACTTTTTGTTAAAGGTTTCTGATCCCTAAAAAGCAATTATTTTGATAAATTAAAAACTGTTTCTTTAAATTCTTCAACAGAGTCTGTTTTTTAAAGTTTTTCTCAAGTTGATTCAAGGTATCAGAATCATAGATATTTTTTATCATGGAAACAATTATTCTGGAGTTACCGGTTTGACCGAATTTATCAAAAACAGCCAGAACCAGGCTTATTCCCTGTTGAATACCTTTCTTGCATTCCCTGATGCAAACCTTGCTTCATACCCTTTTGCGTACCTTCCTGTATCAATCTTTCTGCTACAGTCATGATAAAATCCCCCTTATTTTCATCTATGACATCAGAGATTCAAAATAAAGAATATTTGACTTCGGGCTTTATTTCATGCATATTAAAAGGTTAATTAAAGTATGAGTTTTGTCTTTACGGCATTCCTTAAATGTATCTGTCATTAATAATAATGGCACAAACAAAGGACCAATTATTGTCACTTGATATGTAAATATCTCAGAGTCAGCAAAGACAATTTTTACAAGTGGATTGACAAGCACGGAATGCCATCTCACAGAACGAAAACTCTTTGGAAGTTCAAAAAAAACGAAAGTAACAGGAGAGAAGTCAGGGCCGAGCTGCCTGACGGCAAGGCAATTGCCGGTAAAAAAATTTAAAGCAGTCTGGAGGCGATAATGAGTAACAACAATACCGGCGCAAATCTCGGATTTGAAGATAAACTCTGGATGGCGGCTGACAAGCTGCGCGGCACCATGGATTCTGCTGAGTACAAACATGTGGTGCTGGGTCTGATTTTTCTGAAATACATCTCCGACTCTTTTTTAGAAAAATACGAATCATTACAGGCAGAAGAGTTTGCCGATCCTGAAGACCGCGACGAATATCTGGCGGACAACGTGTTCTGGGTGTCTGAGGAAGCCCGCTGGAGTTTCCTTCAGACCCAGGCCAAAAACCCGAAAATCGGTCAGTTGATCGATGAGGCCATGACAGTCATTGAACGGGAAAACCAAAATCTTAAAGGCATTCTTCCCAAAGATTATGCCCGTCCTGCGCTGGACAAGACCCGTCTGGGAGAATTAATAGATCTGATCGCCACCATTGGTCTCGGTGATGCCGACAGCAGAAAGAAAGATATCTTAGGTCGTGTATATGAATATTTCCTTGCCAGGTTTGCTGAAAAAGAAGGCAAAGGCGGCGGTGAATTCTATACCCCGCAACCAATTATACGACCTTTCGTCTGGCAAAGATGAACATGGTCATTCGCGGCATCGATGCCGATATTCAGTGGGCCGATACCTTTCTGAACGACAAACATAAAGATCTCAAAGCCGGCTATATTCTGGCCAATCCGCCGTTTAATGATGAGGATTGGGGATTTTCAAAGGTTAAGGAGGATGTCCGCTGGGCATTTGGCACTCCTCCGGCAGGCGGGCCGCGTAAACAAAAGGACGGTTCAACCATCAATGTGGATGGCGGCAACGCCAACTATGACTGGATTCAACATTTCGTTCATCATTTAAGCCCCCAGGGAACGGCCGGTTTTGTTCTGGCCAATGGATCCATGTCCACCAATACCTCTGGTGAAGGTGAAATCCGTCAGAAACTCATCGAAGCTGATATGGTAGATTGCATGATTGCCTTGCCTGGCCAGCTTTTCTATACAACCCAGATTCCGGTATGCCTCTGGTTTATGACCCGTTCCAAAAAGGTTGATGCCAAACGCGGGTACCGCGAGCGCCAGGGTGAAACCCTCTTTATTGATGCCCGAAAAATGGGCACTTTGATTGACCGGACCCACCGTGAACTTTCATCTGAGGAAATTGCCGAGATTAGCCGGACCTACCATGCCTGGCGCGGTGAAAAAAAAGATGGCGACTATAAAGACAGGCCCGGTTTCTGTAAATCCGCGACCTTAGATGATATCGAATCACACCACTATGTGCTGACTCCCGGTCGTTATGTCGGGGCGGAAGCCATTCAGGACGAGGGGGTTCCCTTTGAAGAAAAAATGGCTGAGCTTTCCAATACCCTTTACAAGCAGATGCGTGAATCTGTTGAACTGGATGCGGTGATACGGAAGAATCTGGAGGTGCTGGGCTATGGAGAAGAATAAAGATAAACGGCCCCAGGGAGAACTCCTTGTGTACCAGGGGGAAGGTCTGGATAGCCCGGTTCAGGTGCGGCTGGACGGCGATACCGTCTGGCTGAGTCAGAAATTGCTGGCGGAGTTGTACGGAGTTGCCATTCCAACCATAAAT
>PDWJ01001389.1_pt1 | contig 30040 bp, 26 predicted proteins | sample 1430881 | NCBI WGS metagenome assembly PDWJ01 (sample SAMN01162460, study PRJNA174530) | Oral metagenome, whole genome shotgun sequencing project. | biome: Marine environment; feature: Marine mammal; material: Swab sample of the gingival sulcus; isolation source: swab sample of gingival sulcus...
AAAAAAAGAATATGACTATTTTTTTCAGGAAACTGCATAACCTTAGACTCTATTGACGGGCAATATCTAGGACCTCTACCGGTGATAGCACCCGTGACAATGGGCGATCTATTCAGGTTGTCCGTGATAATACGGTGAGTTTCACTAGTGGTTTTCCCAATCCAACAGGTTCCATAACGATAAATCTGAGGCTCATCCCAAAGATCAAATGCCTGAGGCGTTGGCTCTCCTTCTTGGACCTCCAAGGCACTCCAGTCAATGGAATCAGCATGTAATCTGGGTGTCGTCCCAGTTTTAAGTCGACCCATAGAAAAGCCCATAGAACGAAGAGAATCAGCCAAGCCATGGGCTGGGATTTGTCCTAAGGGCCCAGATGGAAAGGTAACATGACCGATGTGAACCTGACCGTTTAAATACGTCCCCGTCGTGAGTATGAGCGATCGACCGGTATATTCTTGACCATATAAGGTTTGAACTTGAAATCTTCGACTTCCCTGTATCCTGAAACCGACCACCATATCCTGGCTCATATCTAATCCAGGCTGACTCTGAATAGCCGAGATATAGTGACGATGATAGTCGTGAAGGTCACACTGTGCTCTGAGTGCCTGAACAGCCGGTCCTTTAGACGTATTAAGCCAACGCATCATAATAGCTGATCGATCAGTCGCTCGAGCTTGTTCTCCCCCAAGGGCTGATATCTCACGAACGAGATGGCCCTTGGCTGGACCACCGATGGAAGGATTACAGGGCATGAGAGCCACGTTATCCAGATACAGGTTTAGAAGGAGTGTTCGAGCCCCCATGCGGGAGGCAACCAGAGAGGCTTCACATCCGGCATGACCACCTCCCACCACGATCACGTCATACAGACCACTGTTCATGATCCAGATTTTTCTTCCCGGGAAAACACGTAGGTCAGAACGGTTGTGTGTTTTGTAGCTGAACGACGATCACAAGCGAGAGATATGGTCACTCCATCCGCGGACCAAATTTGAGTTTCTCCTCCGTCGTGCTCTCTCTTTTCCCGAACATATCCGTACTTTGACCGAAGTTTTAGGGTCAAGTCTTCATAAGTATCAAATATAGAAACTGATATATCCTTGCTTTTTTCATTTAAAAAACAAAAGAATCTAAATTGAAATTCAGTCATACGGTTATTATAAAAAGTAACTAAAATTGAGCAAGGTTTATTAAAAAAAACTCCCTCAAAGAGAGACTGTCTTAACCGACCCATATCCAAAGCTGTGATATCCTGAATGAGCCTCCCTCCCCTCTGAGCTATAGCCTGAGATACCATGTTAAAAGACGATCCTGAAGGTATGCCCCATACAGAATGTTCCCTACCCCACGCTGGGGAAGATACCATAAGTCCTAAAATAATAAAAATACCTATATTTTTTCTTATAATTTTTAATAAATCTATATAAATCATTTAATACCCCCCTCTCTTAGCTCCCCATCTCGAATACTCCATCGAACACCAGGCCAGTTCACGAGATCATCCTCAGCTGTCGCTGCAAAAACCTGCCACCCTGACCGGTGAAGAACATCCACGATAATTTTTCGTCCGTGACTATCGAGCTCTGACGCCACCTCGTCCAAAAGAAGGATCGGAGCTCTTCGAAGTTTACGTTCCACGGCCCAACCTGCTGCCATGATAAGAGCCAGAGACGCTCGACGACGTTGACCTCGACTAAATCTCATGGATGCGTTCATTCCCCGAGCTGTCAGAACAAGATCATCACGGTGAGGACCGATCAGAGGACGACCGGCAAACCTTTCCCTGTGAGAGCAGCGATCAGAGCTCTCACCATACCACGTCTTGACATCGTAACCAGATGCTCCCCCTCCAGGAGCTAAAGTAAGCCCTATAGATTCGGGTAAAAGATCCCGTACCCCCCTCAAACCCATTTCAATAGCGATAACGGCTTTTTGGCGGCAAATCCAAAGGAATTCCGCTAAAGGAGCTAGACTCCTATCCACCAATTTGACAGACCGTCTCTCCATTAAAAGGGCTTTTTTATGTCGTATTCCTCGACGATACTCAGCAAGCTTCATAGCATAGACTGGGTAGAGAAGCGCACACATGATATCCAAGAAACGACGTCTGATTCCCGGCGTTCCCTCGATAAGAGCTAAATCTCCCGGAAGAAAAGCCAATGCGGGTATCCTGTACCGTATGGATCCACAATTACTTCGTTTACCATCGAAGCGCATAGAGCATCGGGTGGTGACTAACGATTGAACAGTCACCGACTCCTCACCTTGAAATGTCCCCTTCAAGACCCCCCTGGTTTCATCTGTATCCCAGTTGAGCAGAGGAGAACGTCTCAAAGACTTAAAAGGACCCCATCCAGTAAGGATATGAAAACTTTCTAATATATTAGTTTTCCCAACCCCATTTGGACCAATAAGAAGATTAAGTTTAGGAGACCAATTAACTTTTATATTTTTTATATTTTTAAAGTTTTTGACAGTGCTTTCCTCGCAAAACACTTAATTAATAGACTCCTCCCAATCATCCAGAGCCTCAAGATCGGTGCTTTTCAGCTTGATGGGCATGAGCATGTACAGGAAATCGCCTCCATTTGGACGGAGCATCATCATCTGTCCTTCCTGACCATTGAAGGACAGAGTTACCTGATCACCGTGAAAAGCTTTAAGACCTCCCATAAGGAACGTTACGTTGAAAGCTACTTTGAGAGACTCTCCTTTAATTATGCCATCGATAAGCTCTTTGGCCTCTCCGATATCGGGAGCTTTTCCAAATAATTTGAGAGAACCTCCAGGGGAAAGGGTTAAAATTACCGTTTTATTATGATCTCGAACTACAACATCAATTCTCTCTAGCGCATCAATAAATTGGGTTCGGTCGATCTCCAGGGTTGTTGTTGTGTTAGGATTGAGTATTTTTTCATAATTAGGAAATGATGAATCTATTTTTCTAATAGAAAATTCTAAATTGTCCATAGTGAAGTATCCTAAACTTCCATCTATTGAGATGCAGATTGGTTCTTTACCGTCTATTCCTGAGAGGATTCGAAGGAGCTCTCTTATGGATCCCAAGGGTAGGAGCATCTCTCGTTCTTCTCTTTCCTCGTCCAGATAGGATTTAGAGAGCGACAGGCGACGACCATCGGTAGATACACAATGACATTCACTATTTTTAATCTGTATAAGTTCAGCTCCGAGGTATTTTGGAAACTCTTCTCCAACGCTGCCTGCGATCCCCCCCTCGTCGAGGATTCTCTGTAATTCGCTGGTTTGCAGTGTACAGAAAGGCTGGCTATTCTCAGCAGATGGGAGGGGTGGAAAGTCTTCCACTGGGTAGGTAGTAAATCGATATGTATTCCGTCCCGCTATGATAGTTCCATTTCCCTCGTTAGTTACTTCTACGGAAAAAATAGATGTTGGAGCTTTTTTAAATAGCTCTCCAACGATTTTTACTGGAAAGATAGCTTGTCCTGGTTGGTCGACCGTTATTCCTGATGCTGTCGTTCTGAGAGAGGTTTTCAGGTCTGTGGCTTGAAGGGTGACTCCTGTAGTGTCAGCAACACAGAGAACTCCAGAGATGACACTGAGAGTGCTTTTTTGGGCTGCTATTCGTTCGGTTACGCTCCATGATTTCATGAATGTATTTTTATCTATGGTAAGTTTCATTGTGGGTAGCCTCCTCTAAGAGCTTCTGAGATTTTTTACTTAAAAACCGTAGTCTTTGTAGTATGGAAGGTGTATATGTGGATAACGTGTCCAAAATTCCTTGGAACCATGATGAGAAATGTGTATATGTACGTGGATATTATGGGGATTTTTGTTCACATTACTCACAGTTTTTTTGTTCTTGAATATTGAAATCTAGGTTATCCACATACGTATAACGCCAATCACAGCTTATTCTCTATGTTGTCCACAACATTCTTGATTTTGAGATTGTCTTTTAAGAGCTGTTCTATTTTCTTTTGAGCGTGAAGTACAGTAGTGTGGTCTTTTTTATTAAAAGCAGTTCCAATTTGATGAAGGCTATTCTCTGTATGTTTCCGACATATATACATCGCAATTTGACGAGCTGTAGCAATCTCCGATGTTCGTTTATTTCCTACGATATCATTAATAGTCAGAGAGCACTCTTCAGCGACGATTTGTTGTATGAGTTCAATGCTTACTGGACCTTTGGAAACACGACGAATAATGTCTTTAAGCCACTCGGATGTTTTTTCTACCGTGATGTGTTCACTACTCAGTTCGGCACATGCGATGACTCGATTGAGAGCTCCTTCAAGCTCTCGAATATTGCTGGGCACATTTTGAGCTAAGTAGATAATGACATCCTCGGGTATGGAGTATCCTCGAAACTCAGCCTTTTTAGTCAGTATCGCACAGCGAGTTTCATAGTCTGGGGGTTGGATGTCAGTGACAAGTCCCCATTCGAATCGGCTGACGAGGCGATCCTCAATGGCTTTGATCTCCTTGGGAGGACGATCGGAGCTGAGAACGATCTGCTTTTTATCGTTGTGGAGGCTATTAAAAGTGTGAAAAAACTCTTCCTGGGTGCTCTCCTTGCCGGCCAAAAATTGGATATCATCGATGAGAAGAAGGTCCAGGGTTCTATATCGATTTCTAAATTCGGCGGTTCGGTTGTTTCGAATGCTCGCGATAAGTTCATTGGTGAATTTCTCTGAACTGACATACCCCACTTTGAGATTTTTGTTGTTTTCTAAACCATGGTGACCAATAGCGTGCATGAGATGGGTCTTGCCTAAACCGACTCCTCCCCATATAAAAAGAGGATTGTATGCTGCTCCTGGGCTTTCAGCCACAGCCAGACTGGCGGCGTGAGCTAAACGATTGGACTTACCCACGACAAAGGACGAAAATATATAATTTGGATTCAGACCATTTGGACTTCTCTGAGTTTGTTGTTTTACGGTCAGCTCTGCCCGTTCCTTTTCTTGTCTGTTGGGTTTTTCGACGACTACAAGTTGGATTTCGTTGCCGTAGTTTAACTTATTCATAGCTTGTTCCAGGGTTTTTTGAAAACGAGTTTTTATTTGAACCTCGACAAAGTTATTACCGACATCGAGGGTCAAGATGCCGTCTTTCATGCTGAGGGGTTCGCAGGTTTTAAGCCACGTATCAGCAGCTCCCTGTGTTAAATTAGGTGTAGCAGCTATAACGATTTCTTGCCATATTTTTTGAAGATCTTTCACAATCTGATCACCTCTAAAATGGGTGTATTTTCTGAGATTTGTCCACAAAAGTTATCCACATATTCACATCAATCCTACCTCAGCATGTGTAAAAAAGAAAGGCTTATCCCAGAAGGCTTTGAGATTTGTATAAGGTTTTAGCACAATTTGACTAAGTCTTTCGAAGCTATGATAGAGGCTACTGGTGATTTATCCACAGCTTATCCACTTTTGTGGATAGAAAGGTTCACGTCGTGGAAGAATTTTATCATATGTCACGAACCTTTACTTATGGGTAGAAGTCTTTACAGATCGACCTTTTTATGAATAATGATAGTACTTATTTTTTATAGAGAGGTTTGACGTATGTCCATTTACATGAATAATGCTGCAACAACCTGGCCAAAACCGTCCTTAGTAGGTCAAAGAATGCTCGATTTTTTGACAGACTCCGGTGCTAACATAGCTCGAGGATCGGCATCTCGGAGGGATTTAGATACCATGGATATGGTTATTACCTGTCGAGAGACCTTAGGACGTATTTTAGGTGGATACGAGAATGGCGATCCTAGGTATGTCACCTTCACCACTAATGTGACTGAATCGTTGAACGTTGTCCTTAAAGGATTCTTAAGATCAGGTATGACGGTAGTTACCACCTCCATGGAGCATAATGCCGTAATTCGTCCTTTGAGGAGGTTGGAGAGGCAGGATATCAATGTAGTGGTTCTTCCCTGTGATCGACAAGGTCGTCTCAATCCTGGTGATCTTCGAAATTTTCTTGACGATCAATTGGTGGATATGGTCGTTATGGCACATGCAAGTAACGTATGTGGTGTCGTTCAGGACTTAAAGACGGTTTCGTCTCTCTGCGTTGAGCGGGGGGTTCCATTAGTTGTGGATACAGCTCAGACGGCTGGGGTTCTGAATATATCGGCCTCGGAGCTTGGAATTTCGGCCCTCTGTTGGACTGGTCATAAAGGGCTTATGGGACCACAGGGTATAGGGGGCATTCTCTGGAATCCAGGATTTGCCTCTCGATGTGAGTCCCTGATTGACGGTGGGACCGGCAGTTTCTCCCATGAGGAGGTCCAGCCAACCTCGATGCCCGACGCCTTTGAGTCCGGCACACTTAACCTTCCCGGTATAGCTGGCCTTCTAGGGGCTCTGGAATGGCTTGAGGAGACGGGGATTTCGTCGATTAACCATCGAGAAACAGCCTTGGGTAACCGTCTTTTTCAGGGGCTCCTGGCTATTCCTGATGTGGTTCTATACGGGCCCGAAAGCATGTCGAATCGGCTTCCTGTTTTTTCTCTGAACATTCAGGATGTCGATAACGGTATTTTGGCTCAAGCACTGTCCGAACAAGGTATCGAGACAAGACCAGGTCTTCACTGCGCTCCTTTGGCCCACAGAACGTTAGGTTCTTTTCCACAGGGATCCCTTAGACTCAGTATAGGGTATTTTACCTCTGAGGAGGATGTGGACAAAGTGCTTTCGGTTTTTAAAGACCTTATTCTGAGAGGGATTTGATTTTTTCCCATCTCTCCGATACAGTGTGTCTTGATCACAACAGGGAGCCTCTAAAAACTCAGAAACTCGCCCCAGGTCGTTTTGGCGAGACAGGGCTATGGCGAAACGACCTGGGGCTGGGAGATTCGGATATAGGCTTTTAGAGGTGCCCAATAGAAGAAATGCTCGGAGGGTACCCATGAAAATAGTGATTGTCGGAGCAGGAAACGTAGGCTATTCCATCGCCAAGAGCCTCTCTGAAGAGGGGCACGACATTGTGGTGGTAGAGCGGGATCGTTCTGTTGGCACTAAGGTCGAAAATGAATTGGACGTAGCGGTGGTGTTTGGTAATGGATCCAGGCCACCAGTATTGGAAACTGCCGGGGTAAAAAATGGATGTGATATCGATTTTTTAGTGGCCTGTACCAATCGGGATGAGGTCAACATAGTAGCGTGCTGGATTGCTAAACGATGTGGTGTCAAACGCGTTATCTCGAGGGCAAGGGGACTGGAGTACACGGACTCTCCTCAGTGGGGAGCTTTTTTAGGTATCGATGTTATGAATTCACCAGAACGATCGGTAGCCAGAGATATTGACGACTTGCTGGCGGTGAACGCCGCAGTCCACGCCACCGAGCTATTCGAGGGGAAGGCCGGATCCTATGCCTTTCGAGTGGTTCCATCTTCGCCTATCTTAGGAATGAGTCTCTCGGAAGTCGGGAGAAATTATCCCGATATATCGGCCATCATGGTGTATGTCGAACGAGAGAGCGACGGATTCGTTCCATCGGGAGATTGGGTCGCCCAGGAGGGTGATATCTGTTTTCTCGTATCCTTTCGGAATAAAGTTTTCCAGTTACAGCAACTTTTCCATCCGACGAAGGACAAGGGACTCCGACGGGTAATGATCGTAGGGGGTGGAAAGCTGGGAGCTCATCTTGCTCGTCGGTTAGTTCGGCGATATCCGGGGATATTAGTTAAGATTATAGATAGAGACAGTGGAAAATGTAATAAGCTAGCTGAGGAGTTCCCCGATGTAATGGTTCTCTGTGGTGACGGAACCGACGAGCGTCTTCTTCGTCACGAGGGCATCGAAAGTATGGATGGGCTTGTGGCCACTACCGAACGGGACGAACTGAACATGATCGTCGCTGTTTTGGCCACGAGATTGAAAGCCAGAAAAACTGTAGCGGTGGTCCGCAAGGCGGTCTATTCTCGGCTATCTGAAAATCTCCCCATTGACGCTGTGGTTAATCCCAACGAATCACTAGCCTCCTTAATCCTTCGTCACGTTCGATATCCGGAGACTGCTGGATCGTTATCCCTTATTGATCGGATTGGCGCTGAGATGCTGGAGGTTGTTGTTCCCGATAACAGCCCGGCTATTGGGCGTAAACTTATGGATCTTCAACTCCCCAAAGGGGTATTGTTTGCCATGGTCAACAGAGACGGGCGAGTTATTCTTCCCAGGGGTGACATGGCTCTCCAAAGTCGTGACATTGTCTCAGTCTTTGCCACAGGAGATCTTCTTCCTAAGGCGTTGAAAGTACTGGGTGTTCAACAGTGAGGTACGGGCTGGTCTGTCGGGTCCTGGGGCTTATCGGGGCTATCGTATCTCTTTCCATGCTCTGGCCTCTATGGTGGAGCTTAAAGGATGGAAGCGCCGACAGAATTCCTTTTATATGTGGGATCGCTATTGGTTTGGGTATCGGTGTCGTCTTGTACTGCTTGGGTCGGGGACAGGATTACCAGGAACTGGGAATACGAGAGGCCTTTGCCGTGGTGAGTCTTTCATGGATCCTCGCCTCGTCTATAGGGGCCGTGCCTTTTTATATGGCTGGGACCACCTCCACTTACACTGACGCTTTTTTTGAAGCCATGTCCGGTTTTACGACAACAGGTGCTTCAATTCTTTCAGATATCGAGTCCAATCCCCGAGGTATTTTATTCTGGAGAAGCCTAACCCATTGGCTTGGGGGTATGGGTATTATCGTGCTCAGTTTGGCTGTCTTGCCATTTATCGGCGTCGGAGGCATGCAACTCTTCAAGGCTGAGGTTCCGGGACCGACTCCGGAGAAGCTCACCCCTCGTGTACAGCAAACGGCGGTCCTTCTGTGGGGAGTGTATGTGTTGCTCTCCTTTTTGGAGGTTCTTGCCCTCTCTATCGCTGGGATGAACCTTTTCGATGCTCTCACCCACACGTTCGGTACCATGGCCACTGGCGGTTTTTCGCCATTGAACGGTAGTGTGGGGCAGTTCCATAATCCAGTTTTTGACTGGATTATCATCGTCTTTATGTTTTTGGCTGGCGCTAATTTTGCTCTGCACTACATGGTGCTTCAAGGCAAGCTTTTGGCCCTTTGGTACGACGAGGAGTTTCGGTTTTATTTCAAAGTTATTGCCTTCTCAAGTCTGAGTATCATGGCATTCCTCATGTTTTCTGGATCATACAGCTCGCTGGAGAAAGCTTTCAGGGACGCAACCTTTCAGGTTGTCAGTATAGTCACCACGACAGGCTATGCCACAGCGGATTTCGATACGTGGCCTCAGTATACTCGTTTTTTGTTGCTCCTTCTTATGTTTATCGGTGGTTGTGCTGGATCCACCGGAGGGGGGATCAAGAACGTACGAATCATGGTGGTCCTTCGTCGGGTTGGCGTGGAGCTTCGACGGCTTCTTCATCCTCAGCAACTGATAAAGATGCGTCTAAACGGAAGACCCTTGAGGGAGGATATCATTACCTCGGTCACGGCCTTCTTTCTCCTCTATATGGTTCTTTTTGCCGTTGGGACTGCCGCCATGGCCGCCATGGGATTGGATCTCTTGTCAGCCCTCTCCAGCGTGGCCGCGACGTTAGGAAATATTGGCCCCGGATTGGAGTCCGTAGGGCCTACTCAAAACTATGGAGCTATATGCATACCGGGCAAGTGGCTTCTCTCCCTGTTCATGCTCCTTGGTCGACTGGAGATATTTACGGTTATCATGCTTTTTATGCCTGGAACGTGGCGACAGTAACGTACCTATATGTGAGTAAAAAAGAGAGGGTGGCCTTTAGGCTCTCCCTCTCTTTTTTATGTTTCCCGGGAAACATAATACTGGTCTCAAGTCGATACGCGAGAATTTTGTTCCCATGTGGATACCAAGGATCGATTTTTTAAGTTATTCAGAAGCTGTGTCATTGATATCTCCAAGGAGAGAGGAACGTCCATTTTAACATCCACGATCTCGCTGAAATGAGGGTGAACAGAGGCCTCAGGGAGTCCAAAACTTGTCAGATGATGGAGAACGTCGCCATACCTGTCGTAGGTTGTCTTAAAACTAAAGGCTGTCGTTGCCACGGCCTCTCGAAAGGTACATCGTGTAAGGGCAGCGGATGCGGCCTCTGAATATGCGTCTATAAGGCCTCTGACACCCAGTTTGACTCCACCAAAATATCTGGTGACGATTACGATGACGTCGTATATGTCAGCCTGGACGATGGCTCCAAGGATCGGTCGTCCAGCCGATCCTGATGGCTCACCATCATCTGAGCAGTGGGTAGAGGTTTCAGGATATCCTAATCGATATCCCCAACAAGAATGTCGAGCGTCGGGATATCGTCGGGAAACGTCGTATAGGGCTGTTCTAACCATCTCTGGGGTGATGACAGGAAATGCCTGGGCTATAAAGGTTGAACGGCGCTCCTTGAGAATAAACTCCCCCGGCGTAACGACTTGGATGTATTGATCGTTTATCGCGGCCATGCGCTTCGAAGGACTTGACAGGTCTCAATCAACGCCTGAGGTAGCACCCGAATGTCGTCCAAGACAGGCATAAAATTGGTGTCGCCGTTCCAGCGGGGAACGACATGAAGATGAAGATGGTCGGCTATACCGGCTCCCGCAGCCTCTCCCAGGTTCATCCCCAGGTTAAAACCATGAGGGGACATGTTTTTTTTCATGACGTTCAAGGCTGTTGACGAGAGGTCGTGCATCTCGTCGACTTCGTTAATATCTAAGGCGCTGTAGTCGGATATGTGTCTGTATGGGACGACCATGAGATGACCTGAGTTGTAAGGATATCGGTTCAAAACGACAAAACAGCTTTTTCCTCGGTGAACGACTAAGTTAGTCACGTCGTCATTTTGAGAGCAGATTCGACAAAACGCACATCCATCAGGTTCGTTTTCGCTCATAATATATCGGATTCGCCACGGTGCAAAAAGGTGATTCATACGCTCATCTCCCTTATCTTTCTTTATTTTATCAATGAAGATGTCCCCTGGGAAACGTTCTTCGATGATCAGGTCGAAAAACGTTTTGCCTCAAAAAAGTAACTGTAAGGCACCTCTAAAAACCTACATCCGAGTCTCTCATCCTCAGATCATTTCGCCAGAGCCCTGTCTCGCCCAAACGTATTTTTGACCTGCCTGTTCCGTACCATAGCCTCAAAGGGCCTCGAATAGGCTCCGTCGAAACGACCTGAGGCGAGTTTCTGAGTTTTTATAGAGGTTCTCTGATAAAAATAACGAGACCTTGTAGGAGGCCTCGTTATTTCCCGGGAAATATCTTAGCGTTTCCGTTTTTGGAGAACGTTTCGAACGCCTAAAGCAGCATGCCCCCCTCCGAGAAAGGCTCCTAGTAGGGCTCCGGCGAGCATAGACCAGTGGGGCCACCCCCGAGCGGAGAGTTCTTTCCCTATGTATAGGCCAGAGATGATGTATTCCCCCAAGAGGAGGGCTAAAGAGATGATTTGGCTGAACAGGACGATGTCGTCAATGATTTGTTGTTTCATGGGGTATTGACTTCTGCTGTGGCAAAAAGCTCTTCTTTTTCTTTTGACAATAGATCGCCTAGCCGACGGATCTGTTCGGCATTTAGCCCTGAAAGGGTAACCTTCATATTATGTCTTCGCCCTGTGACGGATACGAAGATCTTGAAGGGACGGAGTGAGTTTCCCCAGTCCGGTGTTGTCCGCGTGGTTTGCTGTGTAGGCCTGTTTTTGTCTTTGATACGTTTTTCCAGCTCTCGAACGGTCCATTCCTGTTCTGCAGCCTGTGTCGCCATGACAGACACGAGACTGGGGCTCTCCAGGGAGAGGAGAGCCCTGCCGTGGCGTTCAGAGAGGGCTCCTTTTGTTATCATTGTTTTGACGTCCTCGGGTAGGTTAAGAAGGCGAAGTTTGTTAGCCACTGCCGAGCGACTCCATCCAATTCTGGCTGCTACGTTTTCCTGTGAGAGCCCAAAACGGTTCATAAGCTCGCGAAGCGTATGGGCGACTTCTATTGAAGAGAGGTCGTCTCTTTGGATATTCTCGATGAGGGATGCCTCTAAAATATCCTTCTCCTCGCCCTGAAAGAGGATGGCCGGTATTTCTGAGAGGCCGGCTTGTTTCGCTGCCCTCCATCGTCGCTCACCAGCTACGATGATGTAGCCGTCGTCCTTGGGAGCGATTAAGAGGGGTTGAAGGATGCCATGGTTCTTGATGGAGGTTGTGAGCTCTTGAAGAGAGTCCTCGCTGAAAACCTTTCGAGGTTGGTCTGGGTTGGGGAAGATCTTGTCCAGAGGTATCGTCCGAGGTTCTAAAGGAGAGAAGGTCTTCTGAGGAAGGAGAGCCTCCAGTCCTTTGCCTAGTGATCGACGTTGAGCCATCTTTGTGACACCTCCTCGGATAGTTCTCGGTACGCTAGAGCTCCCCGACAGGCTTCCTGGTAGTAACTTACGGGCTTGCCATAGCTTGGAGATTCGGAGAGGGTTACATTTCTCGGGATAATCGTCTGGAAGACAGCGTCGCGAAATCCCTCTCTAACCTCCGCGACAACATCATTGGCTAGCCTTGTTCGACCATCGTACATGGTGAGAACCACACCGTCGATACTCAGGGTTTTGTTCAGGTGCTGACGCACCAAGTTAACCGTCTGGGCCAGTTGTCCGACGCCCTCTAGGGCATAGTATTCGCATTGGATCGGTACCAGGAGTCGGTCAGCGGCGACGAGAGCGTTGATCGTCAAAAGTCCTAAAGAGGGGGGGCAGTCAACAATAGCCACATCGAAACGATTTTTCAGAGGGTCTAAGGCATTTTTCAGCCGAGACTCCCTGCTAATGGCCGAGGAAAGCTCAACTTCAGCTCCAGCGAGGTTGATCGTGGCGGGAATCAGAGAGACGCCCTTCCAGGGAGTCATGATTACCGTGTTTTCTGCCGGTTCATCGTCGATGAGAATATCGTAGAGGCTTTTTGATTGACTACTTTTTTCATAACCTAAACCGCTGGAGCAGTTGCCTTGAGGATCCCCATCGATGACCAGGGCCGAGCATCCTTGAAGTCCCAGTTCCGCTGCCAGGTTGATACAGCACGTGGTCTTGCCAACGCCTCCCTTTTGATTTGTAACGGCTATTGTAATCATTATTTTGCCTCCCACCAGTGTTTTTTTGTCGCTCTGCCAGGACGTCTCGGGTACGTTCTCGGGCAGGGTGTCGTTTTCTTGAATATGACGAAAACTCCATCTTTATCTCCGTTTCGATAGGGGAACGTCGTCGGAGGAGTAAGCCCGAGACGATCCCACCGGTTACCTACAACGTCCAGTTCCATTTGGTATTTAGGTCCCTTGAAAGCCAACAGGGATCCTTCGATCTGGATAAGGGGTGCCAGATATTCGGCGACGACACCTATCTCGCTTACTCCCCGGGCTGTAGCCAAATCGAAAGATTCTCTATGCTTCTCAGCCAGTTCCTCTGAGCGGCATCGTCGAATCTGAACGTTTTTGAGATCCAGTTCGAGCACCATACCCTTGAGGGCCTCGGTCTTTCGTTGTTGGCTCTCTACGAGCGTTATTTGAAGATCGGGGCGACAGATAGCCCAGACGATACCGGGCAAACCTCCGCCGCTGCCCACGTCAACCACCGTACCTCTTGGGGGGAGGTGAGGAAGAGCATGAATGCAGTCGGTGATGTGGTCGTTCCAGATTATCGTATGGTCTTTGGGACCGGTCAATCTGGTTCGTTCCGTGGTCCATTGGGCAAGGATTTCTCCGTATCGGCGTAGTTGAATTTCTAATTTTGTCGGAATATTCGTGGGCCTCAGCGTGCCTTTCAATAACGTTTCCATAAGAGAACATCTCCTTTGACGTCCTAAGTTTTTTATTGGTCGTTCTCCTCCTCTGATGGAACGGAGATATTTTTTTCTACGATACGTCGGAATGCCCACCCGGCAAATCCAAGCCCTGTAGAGTGACGATAGAGACAGAGGACGCTTATACACTTTTTTTCCAGTCCTTTCACCGGTAAAGAGATGAGGCTCCCGTTCTTCAGATCCTCAATAACGGAACCGCGGTTGATGAAGGCAATTCCCACACCGATTTTTGCTAGGGCTCGAGCCACCTCCCGGCTGTTGACGAAAATACCTCTATACTGGTCGATCCTCTGTTCCACTAAGTATTCCTGAACGAAGGGGAAGAGGGAGCATTCTTTTTCGTACAGGATGAGTTGTCCCTGGTTAATATCGGATGGTGGAATGGTGTGTCGGTGAGCCCATGGGTGGCTTGGTGTCGCTACTAAGTTAATATGATCCTGGGTGATGGTAAAAACCTTGAGATCCTTCCCGTTGATCATTCGGATATTACCTTCCAGAAGGGCGATCTCTATGATCCCTTTTCTGAGCATTTCGTGAAGTTCCAGGTCGCTCCCCGTCAGAACGGTTATAGCTATCTCAGGATATTGGGATTGAAAACGGGCTATGAGCGGAGGGAGTATATGAGTTCCTACGTACGTTGAGACACCCAAAGCCAGTTTTCCGAACCTCAAGGCCTGCATCTCCTTAAGGCGATTGGGGATGGAGTCGGTTTTTTGAAGGACTTCCAAAGCCAGGGTGTACAGGGCGTTCCCTTCGGGGGTGAGGGAGAGGCTTCGTCCCTTTCGATTGAAGAGGGCGATATCGTATTCCTTTTCCAAAGCGGCGATGTGTTGGCTGACCGAGGGTTGGGAAAGATATATCTTTTCGGCGGTTTTGGTAAAGGATCCCTCTTCGACAAGGAGACAGAATGTCCGAAGGTGGTGTAGTGACATAATAAATCCCCTCCCTGAGATAATGATGACCTCTTGGGATCATTATATCCTTGGGAGGAGCAGTAAGGCTAATACATTGATAAAACCAATTTATTATATCAGATTTTATTGCTTGATCCTGATCGACCACGGTGTATTCTGGAGGCGGAGGTGATTGTCCGTGGACGCATCAAGGCGCGAGGAGCTTGTACAACTTTGTCAAGAGTTAATTCGGTACCCTAGCCCGTCGGGTAGGGAGGATAGGGTTGCCGATTTTCTCTGCGCCGTGATGACATCTTTGGGGTATGACGATCTCTGTGTAGATGGATATGGGAGCGTTATGGGTACTCTCCGGTTTGGATGCGAAAAAAGACCAGTCGTGCTCTTCGAGGCTCAGATGGACCACGCTGAGGAGGGCGATCCTGGGGAATGGCAGCAATATCCCTTTGGAGGAGTTTTGGAGAAGGGGCGGATATACGGTCGAGGTGCCACCGACCAAAAAGGTATATTAGCGGCTATGGTGCTCGCCCTAGCTTGGCTCAGGCAGGATATTTCAAAGGATCTCTCCGGAACCCTTGTTTTGGCTGCGATGGTTCATCAGGAAACCTTTGAGCGTGCGGCGTCCCGATTGGTAGCTGAGCAAGTTTGTCCTGACGGAGTTATCTCGGGAGAGCCTTCCGAATTGACCGTGGAGCGAGGGCAAAGAGGGAGGGCCTCCCTTGTCCTTGAGACCTTCGGTCGCATGGAACACAGCTCCATGGGGGATTGTAGCTCAGCCGAGCGTATGGTCGAGCTTGTCTCTTTTTTGAAGAACCGATACGTCCCGTTGAAGGATCCTTTTTTTGGTCCAAGCTCTCTGAATTTGACTAGTCTTCATTCCTTTCCTCTCGATGTACGAACGACCATGCCACTCCGCTGTCGAGCGACATTTGACCGACGGGTTCTTCCGGGAGAGACCAGAGAGAGTATCCTGAGAGATCTGCGTAATATAGTTGCTCAGGCTCAACTGGTTATCCCGAATTTGGACGTCCAGATTCACATGAATCGAGATGATGGTCGTTGTTATACCGGAGCAATGATTAGGTCAGAGGGTTTTGTACCGGCTTGGGAGATGAGTCCCGATGTTCCCTTTCTTCGGATGGTCCTTGATGGCGTCAGAGCGGCGGGGATTAAACCTGAGCTCTCTCAGCGGTCAGGGTTTGGGACCAACGGCTGTATCTACGGCGGAGACTTGGGGATCCCGACGGCGGTCTTCGGGCCCTCAAGAAGGGAGCTGGCTCATGTTGTAGACGAGTACATTGATGTGGAGCAATTGGTCCTGGGATGCGAGGGGTACTATGCCATCGCCAGGGAGTTATTGAGCCGAAAGGAGGACTTTCGTGGTGGGAGCTGTAACTGAGCTGCAATGTGCTCTCTGTGGTACAACGTACGATCCAGACCTTGACCGTATGACATGTCCCAAGTGCGGGATAGATGGAACCATGCATGTCTTATACGATTATGGGATCGTGGGCAAGCATCTGACCCGGCAGAGCCTAAAGGTCAACAGGGATCGTTCTCTGTGGCGATATCTGCCCCTGTTACCCCTGTCTGATCGCCGTTATATCCCGAACCTGCAGGTGGGATGGACGCCCCTGTACGAAAGCCGGAATTTGGCCAATCGATATGGGGTCAGGCGTTTGTTTGTCAAGGATGATGGTCGAAACCCTACAGCATCTTACAAAGATCGGGCGAGCTCGGTGGCCGTGGCGATAGCCAGGGAGCTGGGACGAGACACCGTTGCCTGTGCATCGACGGGGAACGCCGCCAGTTCCCTGTCGGGCTTTGCGGCTGTCGCTGGTCTCAAGAGCGTCATCTTCGTTCCTGAGGCGGCTCCGGCTGCCAAGGTCACACAACTCCTGGTCTACGGGTCCCAGGTCTATCTGGTCCAGGGAGATTACGAAGAAACGGTTAATTTGGCAATTCAAGCTATTGATGAACATGGATGGTACAATCGAAACTGTGCCATTAACCCTTATTTAGTTGAGGGTAAGAAAACCTGCGCCCTTGAGATCGCTGAACAAATGGACTGGGAGCTTCCTGATCGGGTGATTACCTCTGTGGGAGATGGCTGTATCATCAGCAGCCTGTATAAAGGATTCAAGGATCTCAAGGAAATCGGTCTGACGGATCGTATTCCTAAGGTCACCGGAATTCAGGCTGAAGGGGCCTGTCCGATCCATCGGGCTATTCAGTCCGGTGCCGATCGAGTCTCTTTCGAAGTGCCTGAGACCGTGGCTGACAGTATCTCCGTTGGAGCTCCCCGAAACTGGGTAAAGGCCTTGAACGCCATTCGAGGCAGTAACGGGACCACTCTGACCGTTTCGGACCGTCAGATACTGGACGCCATAACCGAGCTGGCTCAAAACACTGGGGTTTTCGCTGAACCAGCTGGGGTTACGGCCTTTGCTGGCTTTAAAGTTATGGCTGAACGGGATATGTTGGATTATGATGAGTCGGTGGTGGTTGTGGCCACCGGGAATGGCCTGAAAGACATCGTGAGTGCTCAAAAGGCGGTGTCGAAGCCCGTTACGGTGAGCCCCTCCATGGAAGCCTTTCGAGAGGCCATGACGTTTTATTTGGATTAGGAATTCGGATGCCTGGAAGACATCTTCGCCTCAGAGCGAAGAACACAAATACACTCAAAGGAGAGCCTGACCATTATGCCGTACAACCTAATTGATCTGACCGTTCACGAGGATAAGCTGAAAAACGCGGTGGAACGGGCCAAAGAAAGAAAGATCGCTATTCCGACCTTTGCCCAGATGAAGGATCCTTCCAGGGTTCCCCAGAGCATAACCGAGAAACTTCGGTCAGTGGGCCTCTGGGATGTGGATCCCCTGAATCTGTTTCGAATCACGTGGAGAAACGAACCGAAAAAGACGGGGGGACTCTTTGGCGGCGTCAACTTTGTCGAACTGCCCAAGTCCCTCACCGGTGTCGACGCTCGAATTTTAGCCTTGGTGGGCAAGTGGTTTCCTACGGGATCTCACAAGGTGGGGGCTACCTTTGGCTGTCTGGTGCCCCGACTGGTTACCGGTCAGTTTGACCCGATCAACCAGAAAGCCGTCTGGCCTTCGACGGGGAATTACTGCCGAGGCGGCGCATACAACGCCCAGCTTTTGGGATGCGAGTCCATAGCCATCCTCCCCGAGGGTATGAGTCGGGAGCGTTTTGAATGGCTTCAGAGAGTGGCTGGAGAGGTTATCGCTACCCCGGGGTCCGAGAGCAACGTGAAGGAGATCTTCGATAAAACCTGGGAATTGCGAACAACCCGAGACAACATCGTTATCTTCAACCAGTTCGATGAGATGGGAAACCATCTGTGGCACTACGTGGTGACCGGAAGCGCCATCGAGGACATGTTGAAGCAGGCGATGAGGAAAGGAGAGCGATACTTTGGTTGTGCCTTCACCACAGGGTCTGCCGGGACCATAGGCTGTGGTGATTACCTGAAAGAACTCTTCCCCGCCAGCATCATCGCTGCATCGGAGGCTCTCCAGTGTCCCACCCTCCTGTGGAATGGCTGGGGTGCCCACAGAATAGAGGGCATCGGTGACAAACATGTTCCGTGGGTTCACAACGTCAAGAATACCGACATGATCATCGACGTGGATGACGTTGACTCCATGGCCTGGATCCGCTTGTTCAACGAACCTGCCGGTCAGGCGTATCTGAAAAAACAGGGTGTTCCCCGTGATTTAGTGGATTGTCTGGATCTGGTGGGTATCTCAGGAGCGGCCAACATTATCTCCTGCATCAAGATGGCCAAGTACTACGAGCTGACCGATAAGGACGTCTTGGTTACGGTCCTCACCGATTCCATGGAGCTCTACCAATCCCGACTTCTGGAGATGGAGGAGGAGTTCGGTCCTTACGGCGAGACAGATGCCGCCGTGGATTACAACCGCCACGTTCTGGGACTCTCGGTGGACTACATGCAGGAACTTTCCTACAGGGACAAAAAACGAGTTCACGACCTGAAGTACTACACCTGGGTAGAACAACAAGGTAAGGACATGAGCGAGCTGGACGCTCAGTGGTACGATGCAGAGAATTACTGGAGTGAGATCCACGCAATGACTGAGAAGATCGATGAGAAAATCGAGGCTTTCAACGAGCGGACCGGTCTCCTGAAATAACAGGAGGGGAGCGATTTTGACCTCTTTTTGGTGGGCGCTCGGATGTGAAGAGGGGCCGGAGCCAAATTTGAGACTTTCTTTGGGGCAATGAGTTGTTGGAACGCTTGGCTCTTGCCCCATCATCTGTCCAAAAAAGAGAGCGAAGGGGTTGACTATTATTGATCGTCTTGTCGGCGATTCTTTGGCGGATTCGTGGTGTCGACGGAGCCTGCACGGCTGTGTACAAGCTTTCAGGCCTGTCGTTCGGGTGAGTCGAGCTGACTGAATCAATGGTGAAGTGCTCTGGAGAGATATTTTCTCAGAAGGAGGTGGTAGCTCAGTTGACGAGGGAAAAGTTCCATACTTCCCGTTCGGATCAAGAGAGCATTTAAATCCGGGGTTTGTGGCTTCGAAGATTTTGTGGCTTCGAAGATGATGTGGAAAGACAGGCGAAAAGGGAGGTACGAAGAATGAGACGAGCTTTGACGATACTGACGATGTGGGTATTTTTGGTCACTGTGGGAACCTCGGCTTGGGCTGGCCCCAAGATTCTGAAGTTGGCCCATCTAAATCCTCAACAACCTTTTGAGAACGCCACCGGAGCTATGGCGGCCGTGTTTAAGAGCATGGTAGAAGCTGGAACCAACGGGTCGATCAAGGTACAGATCTTCCCCGCCGGTCAGTTGGGCAACGAGCGGGAAAGCATGGAGCAGGTTAAGATCGGGGTTATCCAAAGTTACATCGCCTCAGCCGGTGGCATGGCCCCCTTCTACCCCCTGTACGGTGTGCTGGATATCCCCTTCGCCGTGCCCAACTATGCTGTGGCCTGGAAAGTCTTCGACGGCCCATTTGGCGATTTTCTCAAAAAAGATATTCACAAGGTAACGGGTTTCCACGTTTTGGGCTTTGGTGAGGCCGGAGGGTTTTTCCAGCTTACCAACAGTGTCCGCCCCATCAAGACGGTTGAGGACATGAAGGGGCTGAAGATGCGGACAATGACTTTGCCAACCCACCAAAATCTCATGAAGACCTACGGAGCTGCTGCTACGCCCATTGCGTGGGCTGAGGTATATACGGCTCTCCAGACCGGGGTGGCCGACGGTCAGCATAATCCCATCCCCATCATCCTCCTCGGTAAGCTCTTCGAAGTTCAGAAGTATCTCACTCTGACGAACCATATCTACAGCACGTACTGTTGGGTTATGAACGACGATTTCTGGAAAGGACTGAACAAACACGAACGGAGCGTTGTGAACGCATCCGCCATGACCGCCATCGTGGCAGGTCGAGGGCTCAATCGGATCATTGAGGGATCCGACCGGGGACTGCCCACCCTGATCGAGAAAGGTATGGAGGTAAACACCCCCACGCCGGAAGCCATGACGGCTTTCAGGAGCATGGGTGTCGAGTCTGCCATGGCATTCATCAAGGAGGCCTTTGGCGACCAAGGTGTGGAGATAGCCAAGCGCTTCCTCAAGGCCATAGACGAGGCTAAGGGCGAGGCTGGCGTACAGTGAGCTTATGACTGACTTCAAGTACAGTGCCGACCGGGGATTTTACTCCCTGGTCGAGCGCTTCGGCAACAACCTGGAGCTATGGCTTCAGGTTCCGGTTCTCATCCTGGCCGTGATCATGACGGTCTCAGTCCTCTTAGGTGTTCTCTTCCGGTATGTGTTTCAATCCCCCTTGGGTTGGAGCGAGGAATTCTCCCGCTATGTCATGATATGGATGGCCCTGCTCTCCGTGGCTCTCTGTATCTGGAGGCAGGAACACGTGGGGGTCACCATGTTTGTCAAGAAACTTCCCCGCTCTTTAGCCAAAGGGGTTATCTTTGCCTCCAACGGTCTTAATTTGGCTTTCCTGTCGGTTCTGATGATCTACGGTTTTCAGATGGCCCAGCGGGGTAAAGCCCAGATCGCCACGGGTTTAGGAACTAGCATGGAGTGGTGGCTCATGTCGGTTCCCGTGAGTGCGGGGATCTGTATGGTCATGCTGATCTGTAAAATGATCCTGGATATTCGTCGGACCGATCTGGACGAGATGCTCATGTCCGAGGAGCTTGTGGATGCTGTAAAGCGAGAGGAAGGCCTCGACTTCTAGTCGAGCGGGAGGGAAGAAGGGATGACAGGATTTCTCAGCACGGCCTTTGTCGTATTGATCCTTGTCGGTATGCCTATCGGATTTGTCCTTGGTGTCGCTGCCATGATGGGTATGATCAAGATGGGGGGCGGGACCATTCTCAACTTGGTTCCCCAGCGGTATTTCGCAGGGGTGGACATGTTTACCCTCATGGCCATGCCCTTCTTTATCCTGGCCGGGGAGATCATGAACAAGACGGGGATCACTCGGAGGCTGGTGGCTTTCAGCAACATCCTGGTAGGGCATCTTCAGGGCGGTCTGGCTCACGCAAATATCGTGGCCTCCATTTTTTTCGCTGGTATCACCGGAGCTGCGGTAAGCGACACGGCGGCCATCGGCTCTATGCTCATCCCAGCCATGGTAGATGAGGGATATGATAAGGATTTCTCGGCGGCAGTGACGGCGGCATCCTCCATCATCGGTCCTACCATCCCGCCGTCGAACATCATGGTCATATACGGAGCCTTCATGCAGGTTTCCATCGCAGGTCTCTTCATGACTGGCCTGATTCCTGGCCTCATCCTGGGTCTGGCTCTTATGATTCTCACCGCCCGGATCGCCAAGCGGCGTGGTTATCCTGTGGGCGAGCAGCGGGCCAGCGTGAAGGAGATGCTTGTGGGTCTCAAGGACGCTGCCGTGGCACTCCTCATGCCTCTCATCATTCTAGGGGGCATCCTCTCGGGGATGTTTACCCCTACGGAGGCGGCTGCCGTGGCTGTGGCCTACGCCATGCTTCTGGGCTTCTTCGTCTATCGAAACCTCACGCTTCGAGACCTCGTACCCATCTTCCTCAAGATGGCGCGGACCACTGGGGTGGTCTTCCTCGTTATCGCTGCGGCGTCCATTCTGGGCTGGGTTTTGACCATCGAGCAGATACCCGAGAAAGTGGCTAGCTTCATGCTGAGCATCAGCGATAATCGATACGCGGTCATGGGGCTGATCCTGGTTCTTCTGCTCGCTGTGGGGATGTTCATGGACATCGCTGCAGCTTTGATTATCCTGGGTCCCATTCTCCATCCTCTGGCGGTGGAGCTGGGATATCATCCGTTGCACTTTGGGATCATCATGGTCTTGGCTCTGAACATCGCCTTGATGACGCCCCCGGTGGGAGCCTGTCTCTTTGTCGCCTGCGGCATCAGTAAGTTGACTTTGGAGCAGATCAGTCGGGAAATATGGCCCTTCATACTCGTTGAGGTAACGGTTCTGCTGATTATCACCTTTGTTCCGGCCATACCTTTAGCTCTTCCTCGATTTATGGGGCTGGTTGGCTGACGACAGGCAGAGAAATTTTTGCTGAAAGAGAGGCGGTATAGGTGAACATTCCATTCAAGAAAGTCCTCGCCAAGGCGGAGGAATATAAAGGCGACATGGCCTGTTTTCTTCGGGACATGATCTCCATCCCCAGCGAAAGCTGCGAGGAAAAGAAAGTCATTTATCGGATCAAAGAGGAGATGGAAAAGGTCGGATTCGACCGGGTTGAGATCGACCCCATGGGGAACGTTTTAGGATACATAGGTCACGGCAAGCACCTGGTTGCCATGGATGCTCACATCGACACGGTAGGTGTGGGTGAGATCAAGAACTGGACCTTTGATCCCTATGGGGGCATGGAGGACGGCGACGTCATCGGCGGCCGGGGAGGCAGCGACCAGGAGGGTGGCATGGCCGCGATGGTCTATGCCGGTAAGATCATCAAAGATCTGAGCTTAGAGGACGACTACACCTTTCTGGTTACCGGTACTGTCCAGGAGGAAGACTGTGACGGTCTATGCTGGCAGTACATCATCCAAGAGAGCAAGATTCGCCCCGAGTTCGTGGTGAGCACGGAGCCCACGGATTGTCGTATCTACCGGGGACACCGGGGGCGTATGGAGATCAAGGTGGAGACTCACGGGGTCAGTTGTCATGGTTCGGCTCCTGAGCGGGGAGAGAACGCTATCTACAAGATGGCCCCTATCATCATGGAGCTTCGGGCTCTCCACGAGAACCTGAGGAGCGACGACTTTCTGGGCAAGGGCAGTCTGACCATTTCCCAGATTTACCACACGTCTCCGTCCCGCTGTGCCGTAGCGGATGGATGTACCATATCTATCGACCGGCGGCTTACATGGGGCGAGACCTGGGAGGAGGCTCTTCAGGAAGTTCGGAACCTGCCGGCGGTGAAGGAGGCCAAAGCCGAGGTCTCCCTGTACTCCTACGACAGGCCGTCCTGGACTGGTCTTGAGTATCCTATCGAGTGCTACTTCCCGTCCTGGAAGGTTGAGGAGGACCATCCGGCGTGTCAGACCCTCGTTGAGGGCTACCGGAATCTCTTCAAAAACGAGCCCGTTGTGGATAAGTGGACCTTTTCCACCAACGGCGTCTCCATTATGGGGCGCCACGGCATTCCTGTGATCGGATTCGGTCCCGGAAAAGAGGAAGAGGCTCATGCACCCAACGAAAAAACCTGGAAGAGCCATCTGGTAACCTGTGCCGCACTGTACGCTGTGATCCCATCGCTGTATGTGGATAAATATTGCTCCAAAATAAACTGAGAAAAAGGGAGACAGAGGACATGAACACCATCTTTCGAGGCAAGCATTTCATCACCCTAGACGAGTGGACCAAGGAGGAGATAGATACCCTCATGGCGGTATCGAAGGATCTGAAAATCGCCTTCGCTGTTGGGCGTTCCACCATATACCTGCCCTATCAAACCGTCTTCATGATGTTCTTCGAACAGTCCACTCGGACCAGAAACTCCATGGAGGCGGGCATCACACAACTTGGCGGTCACGGTCACTTCCTGGATACGAGCACCATGCAGGTCTCCCATGGCGAGGTAGCCAAGGACACGGCGGTTATCCTCTCTCGGATGGGTCATGCTATCTCTTGTCGGAACTGCTTCTGGGGTGTCGGAAACACCTATCTTCGGGACATGGCAGCACACGCCACCGTGCCCGTTCTCAACCTTCAGGATGATCTTTTCCATCCCATGCAGGGCGCTGCTGACCTGCTCACCATCCAGGAGAAGCGGGGCGACAACCTGAAAAACCTCAAGGTCTCGATCATCTGGGCCTACGCGACCACCCATAAAAAGCCCATCTCGGTGCCATTGACACAGAGCCTGCTCTTCCCCCGATACGGCATGGACGTCACCCTCGCCTACCCCGAAGGCTACGACCTGCCGGAGTGGGTCATCAAAAAGGCCGAATCCTACGCCAAAGAAACTGGCGGCTCCTTCAAAATTACGCACGATCAGGACGCAGCCTATCGCGATGCCGACGTGGTCTTCCCCAAAAACTGGGGCTCCTGGGTTACGAATCAAAGCACCGATGTGTTGGATGCGACTTTGGAAGCGAACAAGGCCTGGAAATGTACCGCTGAGCGGTTTGCCCTCACGAATAAAGACTGCCTCTACATGCACGCCTTGCCGGCAGATCGGGTCAACGAGGTCGACGACAGCGTTATCGACGGCCCCAACTCAGTTATCTACGATGAGGCGGAGAACAGGCTCCACACGGCCAAGGCCGTTATGGCTCTGACCATGGGTGGCCGGGGCATATAGTATTTATCGGCTTATAAAGCGCACATTGGCGAGTTGAGGGGCGTTTACCCCTCGGCTCTTGTCGGTTTCTGCGAGAGAACGGAGGGATATGAGTATGAGACACAAATTAGGTGCTGTAAGTCTGGCTATTGGATTGATTCTGGCGGCAACGTTGGCAGCCTGGGCTGGGGATAAGAAGCCCGGAGACTACAAAATCGTTCTCATTTTACCGGGGCCGATCAACGATCAGAGCTGGAACGCAACCAACTATGCCGGGCTGACTGCGTGCAACAAGACGCTTGGTACAGCTATGGAGTATGTGGAGAACGTTCAGCCCAGCGATTACGAGTCCACCTTCAGGAACTATGCCGAGAGAGGCTACGACCTGATCATGGCAGCGGGAACCCAATTTGATGAGACTGCAAATCGAGTGGCTGCCAAGTATCCCAAGTCCGTTTTTTGCGTGGTCAACGGTATGGTATCTGGCGGGCCCAATGTTCGGCCAGTCCTTCCTAAAGAATACGAAGCCAGCTATCTGGCTGGGATCATAGCTGGCTTCACCACAAAAAGCGGCAAGATCGGCATGGTCGGTGGTTTCCCGAATAAGCTTATGGTTCGCCTGATGAACACCTACGAATACGGTGTTCGGATCGGCGCTCCCCGGGTAGAGGCTAACCGGGCCTATGCCAACTCCTGGAGCGACGTGGCCCTGGGTAAGCAAATGGCCTCGGCTATGATCGATAAAGGTGCCGACGTCCTGTTTTTTTATGCCAACCAGGTGGGTTTAGGTGCTATCCAGGCAGCTAGGGAGAAAGGTGCCAAGTTTGTCGGCTTTGCCAGCAACCAGAACGATATTGCCAAGGGAACGGTCGTGGCCAGTGTGTATTTTGATTTCTCAGCCATGTACACCTGGGCACTGAAAAAGTTTATGGCAGGAGAACTTGCGCCTGAGGTCAACGGTGCTGGTGTGGCTGAAGGCATTGTCAAGGTCGCATTCACGGATCAGGTCTCCAAGGAAGTGCAGGAGTATGTACATCAGGCTGAAAAAGCCATCGCTTCTGGGACGGTTCTTTATTTTGCGTCTCAGTTTCCTGAGTCTCTGAAGTAAGTATCGATGCATGGGCGGACTGCCGTGAGGCAGCCCGCCCATCTCCGTTTTTAAGGAGGTATGAGACATGAGCGATGGACAAGAAGGGGTGCCTTTGGCAGTAGCTCTTCGAGGTATCGTCAAACGGTTCCCCGGAACGGTTGCGAACGACGGTGTTGATCTCGATGTCCGTTCTGGCGAGGTTCTGGCTCTTTTGGGCGAGAACGGAGCGGGTAAGACCACTCTGATGAAAATTCTCTATGGGATGTACAGGCCCGACGAAGGGGAGATCATCGTGAATGGTCGCTCTGAGAAGATCGACTCGCCCCAGAAGGCTATGGCGTTGGGGATAGGAATGATCCACCAACACTTCAGCCTGGTGCCGGTTCATTCGGTAGCGGAGAACGTCGCTTTGGGACTGGGATCCCTGGTAGCTCGCCTTGATCTGGACACTATCTCCCGGGAGCTCGAAAGGCTGGGCGAGTCGTACGGTCTCGCTGTGGAACCTGGAGCTATCGTCCGAGAGTTACCCGTGGGCAAGCAGCAGAGAGCCGAGATTCTCAAAGCCCTCTATCGACAAGCTCGGATCCTGATCATGGATGAACCGACAGCGGTTCTCACCCCCCAGGAAAGCGAACGACTCTTCGACTTCGTTCGTGAGTTCGTTGATCAGGGCAACTCGGTGATTCTCATCACTCACAAACTGGGAGAAGTCATGGCGGTGGCCGATCGGGTGGCTGTTATGCGCGATGGTCGGATGATCGGAACTGTCTGTACCTCCGAGACAAGTACACAGGATCTGGCCCGGATGATGGTTGGTCGGGAGTTGACCCTGGTTTCGGGCGAGAGATCTACAGATCCGGGTGGGATCGTTCTGGAGGTACGAGATCTGACCGTACGAGACTCTCGGGGAGCGTTGGCTCTGGATGAGTTGTCCGTGACAGTGCGTTCCGGTGAGATCTTTGGTGTGGCTGGTGTCAGTGGCAACGGCCAACAGGAGCTCGCCGAGGCGCTCTGTGGGCTTTGCCGTCCGATATCGGGGTCTGTCAGCCTTGATGGGCAGGATATCACGTTTGCGTCATCGTCAGAGAGGATTGCTTTGGGAGTGGGGTACATTCCTGCAGATAGGCACCGTGAAGGGCTGGTTCTGGACATGTCCATCGAGGAAAATCTCATGCTCAAAAGCAGTTTGGATTCTCGCTTTGCTCGAAGGGGCGTTCTCCAATTGGATGAAATCCGCCGTCACGGTGAGGAAATGGTTCGACGTTTTTCCGTAAAGACTCCCTCTCCGGCAATTCGAGCTAAGCTGCTCTCAGGCGGTAATCAACAAAAGGTTGTCGTCGCTCGGGAAAATCAGGTGGGGACTCGTCTCCTTGTAGCTATGCAGCCCATTCGAGGTCTCGATCTCGGTGCTGCTGACTATGTTCACTCCGTTCTTATGGAAGAGCGAAGCAAGGGCAAGGCTATTATCCTCATTTCTACCGAACTCTCTGAAGTTCTCACTCTTTCGGATCGGATCGGGGTCATTTATCGAGGCCGTCTCCTCGAAGTTTTTGACAGGGATCAGTTTGACGTTGAGAAAATTGGCCTCCTCATGGCCGGGGTGGAGGTGCCTTCTCATGCCTGATCGTTCTGGGAGATTGAATCTGTCGGTCTTTTTCTGGCCTCTGGTGTCCGTTGCCATGGGGTTGGTCGCCAGCGGTTTTATGATGACCCTTCTGGGGGCGAATCCGCTGCTAGTGTACAGTCGCTTGGTCTCGTTGGCTTTTCGTGATGTCTACAATGTGGCGGACATCTTTGCTAAAGCCACTCCCTTGATTCTCACGGGATTAGCGTTTGGATTCGCCTTTCGGGCTAAACTGTTTAACATCGGTGCTCAGGGGCAGTTTTATCTGGGATGCGCTGCCTCGGCATGGTGTGCTCTTCGGTTAGGACATCTCTCCCCCTGGCTGCTTCTCCCGAGCTGTCTTGTGGCATCTGTGGTTGCTGGAGCTCTGTGGGCGGCTCTTGTCGGCTATGCAAAAGCTCGGTTCAACGCCAACGAATTTTTAGTCAGTATGATGTCCACATATGTGGCTCTGGCTGTTATGAACTATTTGCTTCGAGGCCCGCTGAAGGAGACGAAGGGCGAATATCCTCAGACCGATGTTTTAGCGGAAGGAAGTTGGATTCCCAAGCTTGTGCCTCATACCAGACTGCACTGGGGTTTGATAGTTGCTTTGGCAGTAGCTGTGCTTGCCTGGTTTATTTTGTGGCGCACCTCTTTAGGGTATCGGATTCGGGCTGTAGGCATGAACCCTGATGCTGCAAAGTATGCTGGGATTGACAGCGGACGAATCTTCGTGACAGTCTTTGCCCTGAGCGGTGCTTTTGCGGGTCTTGCGGGGTTCACTCAGGTCAACGGTATTCAGCACATGCTCGTCCAGGGATTCAGTCCAACTTTAGGGGCTGAGGGAATCGGCATTGCCATACTTGGCAACGCTCATCCGTTAGGCATCGTCCTGGCGGCTCTTCTCTTTGGTGCTCTCCAGGTTGGAGGAAATCTCGCAGTTCAGACCTCTGGCGTTCCTGCCAGTATCGTTGCCATTATGGAAGGGTTCGTCATGCTTTTTGTGATCCTCTCATGCGCTCTTCAAGCTCATCTGGCCCTTCAAAAAAGTAGACGACAATCCTCTGAAAAGGAGGGTGAACGATGATGTGGATAGGTCTTCTGGCAGGGGCTGTTCAGATGAGTACCCCGCTCATGATCGGGAGTCTGGCCGAAGTTCTGGCCGAGCGTACGGGAGTTATGATCATCGCTATTGAGGGAATTTTTCTTTTGGGAGCCTGGGGAGGATTCGTCGTGGCGTACTCCTCGGGGAGCCTTTTCCTCGGTCTCATCGCTGCTGCAGTTGTGGGTGTTTTAGTGGCTGCCGTGTATGGTCTGTTTACCGTACGGCTCAAGCAGCATCAGATCGTTACCGGGACGGCGCTCAATATTTTTGCTGCTGGGTTGGGGCTCTTCCTCTATCGTGTTCTCTTCGGGATCCCCCTGCTGCCTTTGACCGTTGAACCGCTGCGTCCTTTAGCGGTACCTGTTCTTTCGTCCATCCCTGTGATCGGCCCTGTTCTCTTTTCACAGTCTGTTCTGACGTATCTGGCCTGGGCCCTGGTTCCAGTCGGGTACTGGGTGCTCTATCGGACTCACCTGGGGCTTATTCTCCGATCAACAGGCGAGAACCCTGAAGCCGTTGAAGCTGCCGGGATTGACGTGGAGACCGTCCGATTTCGAACGGTTTTAGTTGCCGGAGCCATGGATGGACTGGCCGGTGCTTTTTACTCTCTCGGCTTTTTGGGTATGTATACAAACGATATCATCGGTGGACGGGGATGGATCGCTTTTGCTATCTGTTTTTTGGGAAACTGGAACCCTCTTGGAGTTCTGATAGGGGCTTTGGTCTTTGGGCTTGCCGATGCCATGGCCATTCAGCTTCAGACCTCGGGGATTACCGCAGTGCCTAACGAGTTTCTGATTGCCATCCCCTACATCCTCACCATAGTGGCTACCGTCGCTCGGCAAAAATTTAACGTTCCAGCTACCTTGGGAGTTCCCTATGGCAAGGAGAGGAAATAACCAAATTTGTGAACCTGTCTTGTGGTGGAGGTGATTTATAGTGTATGATTTGGTGATCCAGGGTGGAGATGTGGTGACCCCTCAAGGTACGTTTAAGTGGGATATAGCGGTACATGACGGAGTCGTTGCGGCTCTTGGATCCGATCTGATCGGTCGAAGAATAGTGAACGCTGAAGGCTTATTGGTTCTCCCTGGCGTGGTTGATGCCCACGTACATATGGCTCTTCCGGTTCGGGGAAGCCGTTCCAGTGACGACTTTTTATCGGGAAGTCGGGCCGCCGCCGCAGGCGGGGTGACCTCCATGGTGGACTTCACCGTGGGAAGCGCCGAGACCAGTCTGCCTGATGATATCGACCATCGATTGGAGACCGCCAGGGACGCGGTGATCGATTACGGCTTTCACGGCGAGGTCATCGGCTGGCGACCCGGTCGGGAGGATCACCTGAACGCCGCCGTTGCCAAGGGCGTGACGAGCTTCAAGTTTTTCACGGCCTACGGTGATTCGGGACGACGCTCCGACAGCGGGACATTGTATCGGTGTTTTTCCCGAATCGCCGAACTCGGGGCTGTGGCTGTGGTTCACGCAGAAGATGACGACCTGATCCGGGCCCTAACCGGTGAGTTGACCGAGACGGAGCGGGAATCCATGACCGCTTTAGCACTCACCAGGCCTGATCTGTGCGAAGGTGCTGCCGTGGATCAGGTGGCCTTTTATGGAGAGGTCACGGGAGCTTCGGTTCATATCGTACACGTCAGTTCGGCTCTGGGAGCGAGTCGAATTGCCCTTGCCCGGGGC
>PDWJ01001390.1_pt1 | contig 30029 bp, 28 predicted proteins | sample 1430881 | NCBI WGS metagenome assembly PDWJ01 (sample SAMN01162460, study PRJNA174530) | Oral metagenome, whole genome shotgun sequencing project. | biome: Marine environment; feature: Marine mammal; material: Swab sample of the gingival sulcus; isolation source: swab sample of gingival sulcus...
GCTCAATGAAGCCTCCCTGCGCTTGGGCGACTACGAAGACCTCAAAAAGGCAGCCTTTGACCCCTATGAAGCTCTCAAGGACGCCTATATCCAGCATCGGCGTCATTATCTCAGCCATGCTGCCGCGGAACAGATAGAAAACAAGGAGCATTGACGGCCCAGCTCTAAAGCTATATTAAGGCTGTATGCTTTTAAACAGATTAAAAACACAATATGCCAAGGACAAAGACGATTTAACATTTTGGAGAGATATTTTTAAAATGAGTTCAGCTGCTCTGTTCGTGGCGGGCTTGCTTGAAAATGACTATCTGCTTGAAAAATTATATATTTTTATCTTATCTTTTGGCTGTGTGCATGCAGCCTTTTTCCTCAACAGAAAGGTAAAACAAGGAGGCGGAAAACAATGATGACCATTACCAAGATAATTATCTATACAGCCCTTACAGCATTTTTGGGTTTCGGACTTTATCTCGGCTTATCAAAAGACAAGGAATCGAAATCCAAAAATTAACCAAACCTTGAAAACGGTTACTGACTCAAATTTCTTACAAAAACGATAAAAAGCCCGCTTGCCATACAGCAAGCGGGCTTTTTCTTTTGCACAATGTTTCTTCTACGAATCCTCAATCACCCGTTTTGCAGGAAAACCCCTGGTTTTTGGCCACACGCTATGCTGCCTCACGGGTAAATGCAGATTCGTCCAGAGCTTGTTTGTGACTCGTATCCATAAGTTCCTGCGGAGCGTTGTAATCTCGTGGTCATGGGATAGTTATTATTTTAAAATTATAGCTAAAATGCCTATAGCAATTGTAGTGCAGACAACGGTTACACTTCCTAATTTTATTATCACCTCATTTTTCATCTTTTCTATCTTTGTCTCAAATTTATATTCAAGTTCTTTAAGGTCTTGTTTTGTCGTCAGTGATCCTTCTATAGTCGCTCTCAATGTTTCTGCGTGTACCTTTGCAGCCTTTTCATCCACGCCTACATCTTTTAATCTTTCATAATATCCAAGAGAATCAAAAACGGTATCCATACCAAACCTCCATAAGATTATCTTGTGATAATTTTCCCCGATTTGTCACCCTTCTGGATGATTTCAAACGACCTTCATTGTCAATCCCCTGTCCTTCTGGCAAGGCCCAATTTTTGGGCCACCCGCTGCGCTGCCTCACGGGTAAAAGCCGATTCGTCCAATATCTCCTTGCGAGTAGCTCCCATAAGTTCCTGTGGCGCGTTGCGTAATGCCTTACCGGGTGTAATCTTATAGTCTGCTGCAAAAGAATCCGTAAAATACATATCCTGAAAACCAATAAACTTGAGGGCATGGGCCGTTGAGTCAAGAATAGCCAACTCGGCGGGTTCGAGCAGTCCGGCTTCCTTGGCCTTGAGCAGCCCGGCAAAGCACTCCCCGCCCTGGGTACAGGCAATGTGCCCATGTCGGTTGACCCGAAGCATTCCCTCCATAATTTCCTGCTCTTGAACCTGCACCACATGAAAGGCCCCGCCCTGTTTTTCATACTGATCCGCCAGACAACGAACCCTTGGAAAAGAAACCGGATTGCCGATCATGGCTGCCTGGGCAACGCTTGGCTGTACGTTTACCGGTTCATAGATTCGAGAATCCCCTGGCTGATCATAATATCTGAAAACCGGATCAGCATGAGCAGATTGAACACCAATGATGTGGGGCAAGGTATCAATGATCTCAAGACGATACAGCTTCAAAAAACCTGACATAATGGCGGTAATATTCCCGGCATTCCCAATGGGCACAAACAATGCTTTGTCTGCCATCTGCCAACCGTACCATTGTGCTACCTCAAAGGCATAACTCTCCTGCCCAAGAATACGCCAGCTATTTTTGGAATTAAGCAAGGCAACACGGTAATGCTCGGCCAGATACTCCACCACCTTCATACAATCATCAAATACCCCGGGAACCTCAAGCACCACGGCTCCACTTCCCAAAGGCTGGGCCAGCTGCTGAGGCGTCACCTTACCCTGAGGCAGAAGCACCACGGATTTAAGGGGATCACCCACATAGGAAGCGTACAAGGCTGCTGCCGCCGAGGTATCACCTGTTGAGGCGCAGATGGTGATGACATGCTCCCAACCGTGTTTGCGCACCAGATGCCTGAGATAACTGAAGGCACAGGCCATGCCCCTATCCTTGAAAGAACCACTGGGATTTTGCCCATCATTTTTATAGGCCAAAGGCTGTCCCGCATAAGCTTCAAGCTCTTTGGACGCTTGGATAATCGGGGTATGCCCTTCGCCAAGATACAGAATATCCTCTGGCTCCATCACCGGTGCCATCAGTTCGTAATACCTGAAAATACCTCGCAAAGAGGTTGCTTTGGTAGCAGCTCGTTCATCAAAAACCTGCTGCCATCCCTGTCCGTCGTGGTAGTCGGCCAGGGTTTCCAGTGAGGTATCTTCCAAAAGGAAAACGCCTCCGCAATCAGGGCAGGTGTAATGCAAGGCATCAATAGGGTAGGTTGCGCCACAGGAAAGACAGGAGTAGCGCATCTGCCCCCGATAGGAAGGAAAGTTGTTAATTGTTGGCATGGCTTTATTCCTGGATGACAACGTGTTTAGGAAAGACCTGAGAGGCAGCTGGTCGGAAAAAGGAAGAGGTCCAGGAGGACTCCGAACAGAAACATCAGGGCCACAATACCGTTTAAGGTGAAAAAGGCCATGTTCACCCGACGCATATCTGTTGCTGAAATAAGAGTATGTTCAAAAAGTATAATCACGGAAACGATTCCCCAGGTTGCATAGTACATCCAACCAGCCCCCTGGAGCCATCCAGCAAGGCCCCATAAGATGACCGTGTTGACATGAGCAAAGGTAGACAGAGCCAGAGCTACCGGAATACCTAAACGGGCAGGTGCAGAAAACAGCCCCTGCTGTCTGTCAAACTCCGCATCCTGACAGGCATACAGGATATCGAAACCGGCAACCCAAAAAAGAACGCCCAAACCAAGCACGACTGGTGCCGGTACGATCATAGGATGGTAGGCGATCCATCCGGCAATGGGTGCCAGACAATGAACCGACCCAAGGACGTAGTGACAGAGGGGGGTGAACCGCTTGGCAAAGCTGTACATTGCTGACCAGAGAAGGGCAAAGGGGGCAAGCATGAAACAAAGATCATTGAGACCCCAGCAGAGAGCCCAGAAGCCCAGGGCACAGAAGAGCAGAAAGACCTTGGTCTGGAAGGGCGTGATCTCTCCTGTCACAAGGGGACGGTTTCTGGTTCTGGGATTGGCCGCATCAATGGCCACATCCGCCAGGCGATTGAACCCCATTGCAAAGGATCTGATCATAATCATGGCCAGGGTCAGCAAGACAAAGACCTTAGTTCCAGGCCATCCACCTGCTGCCCAAAAGAGACCCGCATAGGCAAAGGGGAGGGCAAAGACGGAATGTTCTATTTTGATCATGCGTGCAAGCACACGCAGAGCCTGCCACATCTGTTTCAGTCGCTGTCTTTCCTCACATCCCATAACAGGCCCCCTCAACGTCCTGAGCAACAGGGAGATCATCCCTTCCATCTTGTAAACAGGTTGCTGCATGGGGTTATTTGGCATATCCCACAGCTCGCTTCTCCCGAATGACCGTGACCTTAATCTGACCGGGATAGGTCATCTTTTCTTCGATTTTTTTGGCAACATCCTTACACAGGAGATAGATTTTATCGTCGTTCACCTGCTCACAATCGACCATGACCCGGACTTCTCGTCCGGCTTGGATGGCATAAGCCCTGTTCACGCCGTTAAACTCTGTGGCAATACCTTCAAGTTCCTCAAGACGTTTGACGTAGTTTTCCAGCAATTCCCTGCGGGCACCAGGGCGGGCACCGGATAGGGAGTCTGCTGCCTGAACAAGAACTGCCAGGACGGTTTGCGGGGGCACGTCCTCATGATGAGCTGCAATGGCATGAACAATGTCCTTGGATTCACCATATTTTTTGGCAAGGTCGGCTCCGATTTGGGCATGAGGCCCTTCGATCTCGTGGTCTACGGCCTTGCCAAGATCGTGAAGCAGCCCGGCCCGTTTGGCCTTTTTGACGTCCATGCCCAATTCCGCAGCCATGATACCACAGAGAAAGGCCACCTCCAAGGAATGATGCAGGACATTCTGGGAATAACTCGTCCGGTAGGAGAGCTGTCCCAGGAGACGAACAATCTCTGGATGAATACCATGTACTCCCACGTCAAAGGTAGTCTGCTCTCCGATTTCACGAAGTTTGATATCCATTTCCTGTTCGACTTTCTTGACCACATCCTCAATCCTGGCCGGATGGATACGCCCGTCGCTGATAAGCCGCTCCAGGGCCTGCTTGGCAATCTGGCGCCGCAAGGGGCTGTAGGCCGAGAGCACCACGGTTTCCGGGGTATCGTCGATGATCAGATCTACACCGGTTACAGCCTCAATGGCCCGGATATTTCTTCCTTCACGTCCAATGATCCGGCCCTTCATATCCTCGCTGGGCAGATCCACGGTGGAGACGGTCTGTTCACACACATAGTCGCCGGCATACCTTTGGATAGCCGTGGCCAGGATTTCCCTGGCCTTGCGTGAGGCCTTTTCCTGGGCCTCAATTTCAATAACACGGATCATCTTGGCGGCCTCATGGCGGGTCTTGCTTTCAATCTCTGCCATGATCCGCTGTCTCGCCTCTTCTGCAGTCAGACCGGAAACCTGTTCAAGCTTGCGTTCTTCTTCAAGAATGAGCTGGTCCAGGTTGTTGGTCTTGTCGGTCAATGATTGTTCCTGCTTGGCGAGCTTCTTTTCCATACTCACCAGATCACTTTCACGTCTGGTCAGAGTTTCCATCTTGCTCTCAAGACGTTCCTGCTTCTCTTGAATCCGGGTCTCCAGTTTTTTCACTTCCCGTTCTCTGGACTTGATGTCCTCTTCCATCTCCTTTTTTTGACGGTAGATCTCGTCCTGTCCCTGAAGAAGAGCCTCTTTCTTGTGGGCGATGGCCTCCTTGCGGGCTTCGTCAAGAATCCTTCCAGCCAGATCATGAGCTTCATTTTTCTGTTTGATATATATATGTCGCTGAACAAGGAATCCTATTCCCCCACCGATTCCAATACAGATAAAGGCGGTAATGATGATGGAACTGAGCATGACAACCTCCATTGCCTTCCGCCCATGAGCCCACTTGTTGTGGGATCAATGGCGAAATTATATGATGATGCCTCACGATGCCCGCCAAGGCTTGCATGGTGTAGCTGGTTATTGAAAAACGCACCATTAATCACAGCGTGTCAGGTGCAAGGTGTTCAGCACGTTCAAGATCTGCCTGGAGTCTATGAGCGTTTGAACGTGTTACAGCAAGAGCGAAACATGGTCGGTGATGCTTTTGGAATGGCCTGTTGAGAGGCACAAGCAAGGACAGGGAAGCGTATGACGTCCAACAAACGCCCAACATAGCAACCCTGCGGATGATCCAAGGAGAATGGAGATACAGGCGGGAACAATCTGGAGAAGAGATGCGAACAACCTCAGTCTTCGAGATAGAGATAGATTACCCAGGAAGCCGTGTCATGTGTCAGTTTGAACCTCTTACAAAGAGGTGGGCACCACCACGACTCATCAGGCTTCCCGCAGCATGGGCGGGCCTGCACACAGCAGTCGGTTTTGGCTCCCTAAACCATGTTATTGGCTCAAAAATAACATGCATGATCACGTACTTCCCAGGAAAAATGTCATATCTACACATCTTTCTGATTGATACTATCTATCTTGTATAACAATTGCTCAAGCTTCGTTTCAAGCTCATGCAACCGATCAGTACATTGCAGAAAGTCATCAGCAAGGCCCAGTGCCAGCACCACCAGCAACTTTTCCTTGCCCAGATTTCGCCCCATTTCTGACAGGGATTGAAACCTCTCCTCCAGAAGTAATCTGGCCTTTTCCACTCTCTCAGGACTTGCGTCCGTCGTAAAGGAGGTATCCAGACCAAGCAGGTGTATCCTGTACCCAGCCATTCCTAGTCGGGGTTGACCTCCTCTATCCTGCCTAAGAGGTTTTCTATAGTAGCAAGGACAGCGGCTTTATTTTGCCGTTCCTTGTCAAGTTGATCCTTAAGCAGCATGTTCTCTGCCTCAAGGGTTTCCTTTTTGTCGATCAGCGTTTCGATCTTTTGGGTAAGCTGCGTTAATACTTCCATAGGCTTGGTGTCTTGTGCAGGAGCTCGGCAAACATCACGAGAACCTTATCGTTTCAGATTTTTCTGACGTGCCCGAGCTATACATAATGTTGTGTCAGATACGTCTTTGGTTACCACGGTTCCGGCTCCCACAAGGGCATTGCGACCGATACTGACAGGCGCAACTATTGCCGTATTACTGCCGATAAAGGAACCGTCACCAATATGGGTAGTGTGTTTGGCTGTGCCGTCATAGTTGCAGGTAATCGTACCTGCACCAATATTGACATCCTTGCCTATGACGGCATCACCGATATAGGTTAAATGGCTGGCCTTACTTCCTTCACCCAAAATACCCTTTTTGATCTCCACAAAATTACCGACCTTGGCATCCTCCTTGAGGACAGCTCCTGGCCTGAGGCGGGCATACGGGCCAACCGAGCAGTCTTTTCCCACCAAAGCGGTTTGTATATGTGAAAAAGAATGCACTTGGCAACCATTTAATTGGCTGTTTTCGATCCTGCAATGGGAATGCACCTTGGTTCCAGGGCCAAGAATCGAATCACCATAGATTTCGCAAGGCCCGGTGATATCTACCCCGGGCGCCAGTTCTACCTTTGGGCCGATGCGGACACTCTCCTGGTTGCGGATGATTACCCCCTTGTCTATCCAGGACTGGACAATCTTCGGGCAGAGGCGATTTTCCGCATCTACAAGCTCCTGGGGGGTGTTAATTCCAAACAACTCAGGGCCATCTCCCTGTTCCACCGCAACCACACGCATCCCATTGGTACAGGCGAGATCCACAAGCTGAGTGATATACAATTCGTTTTGGGCGTTATCATCTGTCAAAAGGGAGACAAGCTTGTCCATTGCCTCAACACGCAGCAGATAGATCCCGGAATTGACCTCATGGATTTCATCTCCTGGATCCATAGATGCGAAATCTCTGGCCTCAACAATGGCCCTGACACTCCCATCGGCCTTGCGTATCACACGGCCATAGCTCCCAGGATCATCCATAACGATACTTAAAAAGGCCAGGTCTGCCCGCTCCCTGAGCCCTTGGTTCACGAGATCTTGCAAGGCCTGCTCCGGGACAAAGGGGGTATCGCCATTGGCCACTACCAAATGGGTTATCCCAGCATCCAGAATAGTTGGCCAGGCCACCTGAAGAGCGTGTCCTGTGCCTAATTGAGGGGATTGGAGGATACAACGATGGCTGGATTGGGGAAACGCCTTCTTAATTTCCTCATGACCAAATCCCACAATAGTCCAAACCCGCTGGTCAAATAAGGGGGTTAGCCGCAGATACACATATTCCAAAAGCGGGGTTTCAAGAATGGTCTGGAGCACCTTGGGGCGGGTTGAATAGAGACGGGTTCCCTTGCCCCCTGCAAGTATCAGGGCCCCGATCGTTGAATCGAACATGGTAACTATCCTCACTCTGAGTGCAAGGCCATGTGCATCCTTGGTAAGGCCGTGCAACCCCATAATCCGTGAAATGGCCAAGACAAATAGATCATACGTAAACAGTCCGGTGTCCCTAAAAAAACTCCCTGATCCTGTCCACTGAAAAAGGGGCGGGCCTCTAAGGCCCACCCCTTTGTTGTATACAGAGTGCTCGTGCACACTTGGGAAATCTACCCTCGGCAGGTGCCTTCAGCAACTGCACATTCACGGCATCTCATCCGGTGAGTTGACCGGGCAAGTTGGGCCTGGGCCCTGGCGAAATCAAGGTTTTCCTTCTGCTGGGCAAGGCGGTTTTCTGCTCGATCAGCTGATTTCTGAGCACGCACAACATCAATCTCTTCGGCCTTTTCTGCAACTTCAGCAAGGACAGACACCTTTTCTGGCGAAACCTCGGCAAACCCGCCGGCAACAAACACATAGTATTTTTTGCCATTCTGTTTGTAATAAAGGCTTCCGATGCCAAGAGCTGACAGAAAAGGTATGTGATTGGGCAAGACACCGAATTCACCATTGATGCCAGGAGCACCAACATATTCGACGTCTTCGCTGAGTAACATCCTGTCAGGAGTCACTATCTCGAAATGAATCGTGTTAGCCATATCAACGTACCTTTCTGGTCAAGAGTTTTACATTTCCTTTGCGTTCTCAATAGCTTCTTCAATAGCTCCTACATAGTAGAAAGCCTGTTCAGGAAGATCGTCGTACTCGCCCTGCAAGATACCCTTAAAGCCCTTAATGGTATCTTCCAACTTAACATAACGTCCTTCCTTGCCAGTAAACTGCGCAGCCACAAAGAAAGGCTGGGAAAGGAAACGCTGCATTTTACGGGCACGGGAAACCGTGAGTTTGTCTTCGTCCGAAAGTTCGTCCATACCCAAAATGGCAATGATGTCCTGCAAATCCTTGTATTTCTGGAGCACCATCTGCACTTCGCGGGCAATGCGGTAATGCTCTTCTCCAACAACATTGGGGTCAAGAATACGGGAGATGGAGTCCAGAGGATCAACGGCAGGGTAGATACCAAGCTCTGCGATCTGACGAGAAAGAACAATGGTTCCGTCAAGATGCGAGAAGGTTGTTGCCGGGGCAGGGTCAGTCAGGTCGTCAGCAGGCACATACACGGCCTGAACCGAGGTAATGGAACCCTTGTTGGTAGAGGTGATCCGTTCCTGCAAGGCACCGAGGTCAGTACCCAGGGTAGGCTGGTATCCAACCGCCGAAGGCATACGTCCGAGCAATGCAGATACCTCGGAACCGGCCTGAGTGAAACGGAAGATATTGTCGATAAAGAGCAGCACGTCCTGGTTCTCTTCATCACGGAAGTACTCGGCAGCGGCCAGGGCGGTCAGAGCGACACGGGCACGGGCTCCTGGAGGTTCGTTCATCTGGCCATAGACCAGAGCAGCGCGTTCAAGAACCCCTGCATCCTTCATTTCATGGTACAGGTCGTTACCTTCACGGGTACGCTCACCAACACCGGCAAACACGGAAATACCACCGTGCTGCTTGGCAATATTATTGATCATTTCCATGAGGATAACGGTCTTACCAACACCGGCACCACCAAACATCCCCATCTTACCACCCTTGGGAAAAGGAACCAAAAGGTCAATGACCTTAACACCTGTCTCCAACACCTCAATGGTGGTAGACTGATCCACAAAGGCTGGTGTGGGCCGATGGATGGGATAGGTCTTTTCCGCGTTAATGGGCCCCATTTCATCCACAGGCCTTCCCACAACATTCAGGATACGACCCAGGGATGCGTTGCCAACGGGCACGGAAATGGGTGCACCCGTATCCTTGGCAGCCATGCCGCGAACCAGACCATCCGTTCCATCCATAGCAATACAACGCACAACATTGTTACCAAGATGCTGAGCCACCTCAACCACCAGGTTATCCGGCTCGTCACTCAACGTCGGGCTGGTGATGGTCACAGCGTTCATTATATTGGGAAGCTTTCCTTCTGGAAACTCCAAGTCAACAACAGCTCCGATTACCTGTACTATTTTTCCGACATTTTCTGCACTCATGCCTTTATGTCCCCCTAATTTTTCAACGCTTCAGAACCGCTGACGATATCCATCAATTCCGTAGTGATACCGGCCTGGCGGGCCTTGTTATATGCCAACGTAAGACTATCTGCCAGCTCATCGCAGTTTTTGGTGGCATTATCCATTGCCGTCATACGGGCCGCATGTTCACTCGCTGAGGTATCAAGGAGTCCACGATAGATCTGTACCTTGACATAACGCGGCAAGAGTTCGGCCAGAAGACCTTCCACAGATGGCTCGAAAATATACTCACTCGAAGCACCTGCTGTTTCTTCTATCTCATTCTGCTCGACGGGCAGCACCTGGTTGGCGACACTTTCCTGTTTGATGATGCTGACGAATTTACCATATACCACATGTACTTCGTCAAAGGCTCCTGAAACGTATTTCTCAATGGCCTGGACTCCAACGGCATTGGCCAGTTGAAAATCAAAGTTGTTCATGACCTCCGCATGGGCCTCGACAATTTCAAAGGATGTTTTCCTGATAAAGTCTCTGCCTTTTTTACCTACGCAGATAAATTGGACCGTCTTGCCTTCATCGGATTTTTCCTGGGCCAGTTTGAAGGCCGTATTGCACAGGCCGGCATTAAAACTTCCGCACAGCCCCTTTTCCGATGTCACAAGAATGATGCCCACGGTCGTCCTCTCTTCGCGTTGCTCCAAAAGAGGGTGAACGCTGGCATCGGCCCGAGAGGCAAGATCGGTAAGAATCTCCTGATATTTATCGGCATAGGGACGGAAGCGTTCGATGCGCTGTTGGGCACCGCGCAATTTGGCAGACGAAACCATATTCATGGCTTTAGTGATTTGCTTGGTCTTTTTGACCCCGCCGATCTGTGTCTGAATGTCCCTGAGTGATGCCATATACCTTTCTCCTTGTCTCTCTAGGCGTTAAAGGTCTTTTTGAACTCTTCAATGGCAGCCACGAGTTTTGCTTCGGTTTCCTCACCTAATGCCTGTGTCTCCCTAATTTCCTTGAGGACATCAGCCTTCTGGGTATTCATGAATTCCTGCAAGGCAGCCTCGCATTTCTGCACATCTTCCACAGGAATTTCATCCAGAAAACCTTTGGTACCTGCGTACAGGGTGACGACCTGATTTTCTACAGGCATGGGCTGATACTGAGGCTGTTTGAGCAGTTCCACCAGACGTTCACCACGGGTAAGCTTGAGCTGGGTGGACTTGTCCAGATCAGAACCAAACTGGGCAAAGGCCGCCAGTTCACGATACTGAGCAAGATCCAGACGCAGGGTACCGGCAACCTTTTTCATAGCCTTGATCTGAGCGGCACCACCGACCCTGGAGACCGACAGACCAACGTTGATGGCCGGACGGACACCAGCGTTGAACAGGTTGGGCTCCAGATAGACCTGGCCGTCTGTAATGGAAATAACGTTCGTGGGGATGTAGGCAGAGACGTCACCCGCCTGGGTTTCAATGATGGGCAGGGCGGTCATGGAACCAGCACCCAAGGAATCGTTGACCTTGGAGGCACGTTCCAGCAAGCGGGAATGCAGGTAAAAGACGTCACCGGGAAAGGCCTCACGTCCTGGAGGACGACGGAGCAGGAGAGACATCTGTCTGTAGGCCACTGCCTGTTTGGAAAGGTCGTCGTAAATGATCAGGGCGTGCTTGCCATTGTCACGGTAGTATTCTGCCATAGTGCACCCAGCATACGATGCAATATACTGCAACGATGCAGGCTCAGACGCTGTGGCGGAAACAACCGTGGTGTATTCCATGGCCCCGTGTTTTTCCAGGGTATCCACAACCTGGGCCACGGTGGACTTCTTCTGACCAACAGCCACATAAAAGCAATGCACATCGGTATTTTTCTGGGCAATGATGGCGTCTATGCAGACAGCCGTCTTACCAACCTGACGGTCACCAATGACCAGCTCACGCTGACCGCGGCCAATGGGAGTCATGGCGTCAATGGCCTTGAGGCCTGTATACATGGGCTCATGAACTGACTTACGGGCGATGATACCAGGGGCCTTGATCTCAATGAGACGGGTCTCCTTGGTGTCGATGGGGCCCTTACCATCAATGGGCTGCCCCAAAGCGTCTACAACGCGGCCCTGGACAGCCTCGCCAACAGGCACCTGAACGATACGGCCAGTACGCTTGACCGAATCCCCTTCCTTAATGCCGGTATCCTCACCGAGAAGTGCCACACCCACACTGTCTTCTTCGAGGTTCAGAACCATACCCATGATGCCGCCGGGGAATTCCAAAAGCTCCATAGCCATGGCGTTTTCAACACCATAGACACGGGCGATTCCATCACCTACGGACAGGACAACACCTGTCTCGCTCATCTCAACCTTTTTATCGTAATCCTTGATCTGGCCTTCGATGATTTGGCTGATTTCTTCTGCTTTGATTTGCATAGCCTTTACTTACCCCTCTTTATATTTTCTTTCAAACTGTCTAGCTGGGCCCTTATGCTGGCATCCAGAACCTTATCGCCGACTTTGAGCTTCAGACCGCCCAAAATACCGGGGTCAACACCATATTCCAAGACAATCTTCCGACCGGACTGCTTTTCGAGCTGATCCTTGATTTTTTTCTTCAAGGGGTCGTTCAACTCAATGGCTGTGGTCAGATTCCCCCTGACAATACCCTGTACCTCATCCAGAATGACACTGAAGTAGGCCTGAATGTCGGGCAGACAATCCAATCGCTTCTTGTCGGCCAGCAATAAGCAAAAATTTTTGACAACCTTGCAGGGCTTTGTCTTGGCCACCACCTTTGTCACAACGCCTTTTTTCTCTGCAACCGTAAAGACAGGATTGCGGAATAACCGCATGAGTTCCGGGGTGCCATCCAGCACCTCGGCAAGCTGCTGAAGATCGTTGCCATACTTCTTCAGCTCGGCCTCACCGCGTTCCTGACCAATGGCAAAGAGTGCTCGGGCGTATCTGCGTGCAACTATATTCCCTGTCAATTTAGCACCACCTTGGTTAGATACTCATCGATCAGACCTTCATGGTCCTTCTTTTTGAGCTGCTTCTGTACCATGCGTTCAGCGGCCTCAGCGATTTTCTCCGCCATGTCGGCCTTAATGGACTCGACAGCCAGCTTGGCCTCCTGTTCAGCAGCAACCTTTGCCTGGGCCTTGATCTGTTCAGCAGATGCCTTGGCCTGGTCCACAATGGCCTGTTTGAGCGCATTGCCCTGCGCTTCGGCATCAGCAAGGATCTGGGCCTTTTCAGCCTCGAGGTTGGCAATACTGGCCTCCACATCACTCAACTTCTTGGCAGCCTCTTCCTTGCGGACGTCCATATCCTTCAGGTCGGTCTCAATCTGAGCCTTCCGTCCGCTAAAAAATGCTGCCACCTGCTTGCCTGCAATCTTATAGAGAATCCAGGCCAGGATCACAAAGTTAATGAACCTGTAAAGCAGGTTAAGCAATTTGGAAGAATCTCCCCCGCTGTGCTCTGCTGCTACCACCGCCCCTGCAGAGACGAGCACCAGAAGGAAAGCCATCCCCACCATCTTCAGAGTTCTCAATGCTCTGCCCTCCTTGTTCTTGGTTTAGGCTTTACTTAGAATTTTGCCAGTAGCCTCTTTGGCGTACGCATCGACCTTGCCCGTCAGGGCGGTCAGGGCCGTTTCGGTCTCGGAAGCTATCTCTTGCCGGGCCGCACTGATAAAGGAAGCCGCTTCCCTGGATGCGCCGTCAATAATATTTTTTTCTTCCCCATGACCCTCTTCCTGTTTGCCCGTACGAACCACATGGGCCTGACCACGCGCCTCAGACAAGGCCTTTTCGTAGTCCCCCAGCTTTTGCGCAGCCTCGGCATTGAAGCCCTCGACCTCGGCCAGCCTGGCAGCCAGATGCTCTGCCCGCCGTTTGAGGATCCCACGGATGGGCCGATAGAGTATCAGATTCAGCACCATCAACGTGATCAGAAAATTCACAAACTGGATAAAAAATGTTACATCAAGTTCAATCATGCAGCTCCCCCCTCTGACTATGTGAATTTTTGTTCAAAATCAGCGAGCCTGATAGACCATCTCACTATTTCTGTCAAAGCCTTTTTCAAAATAACAGACCTGGATAACGGCCTTCAGCCCTTGTCATGTCTCTACGTTCTCATTTTCACGTAAGCCTTCCACAGCGTTAGGACCGGTGTTGTTTTCTTCTTCACTGACATCCTTCATGGCCCATAATTTTTCGTCTGGCTGGGGCTCCATATTCACGTTGCCGCGTATATCAGCCCCTTCCTCCACCACAAAAACAGGTGTGTGCAGGGTGCCCAAAAAATGTGATTCCTTGTGCAAGATGGTTTTTTTGCTGGCTACCACTTCCCCGCGAACCGTGCCATTGAGTACAAATTGTCCTACTCGGAATACCCCTTCAAGTTGTGCATCTTTACCCACAACCAAGGTGCCCTCGGACTCAATCTCTCCGTGAAAGTCCCCATCAATTCTGACGGTTCCCTGAAACGAAAAGGTTCCCTGATAACTCGTCCCTGCCCCCAAAAAGGCGTTTATCTGATCACGCGCCATACCGTTATCCTCGTGTCTTTATGCTTATGGTTCATTCTGTTTGTTTCTGTTTTCCCTGTCCCAATCCACATTGTATAACCTCCTGTCATGCTTTTGACCCAGCGTTACTGTTTGAATATATACCGACGCATGGAAACATTAAGAACCAGCCCAATGAGACAAAAATTAACGAGAGAAGCACTCCCGCCGTAGCTGATAAAGGGAAGCGGTATCCCTACCACTGGCATGAGTCCGAGAACCATGCCCATGTTGATGAGGATCTGGAAAAAAAAATAAAAAAAGATGCCAGCGCACAAGAAGGCCCCAAAGTTGTCTTTGGCCTCATGGGAACTCAGGGCAATCTGATAGAGAAAGACACAAAAAAGAATCAGGAGTATCAATGCCCCCACAAACCCCCACTCCTCGGCAAAAACAGCAAAGGCAAAATCCGTATGTTTTTCCGGTAAAAATTTGAGCTGACTCTGGGTTCCTTCTAAAAAACCCTTTCCCCAAAAGCGTCCCGATCCTATGGTTATCTCGGACTGAATGATATGGTAACCCGCTCCCAGAGGATCCTTGTCAGGATCAAGAAACGTTCTGATGCGCTGCTTCTGATATTCACGGAGGAAAAACCAGCCACAGGGAAGCAGGAAGGGAGCCGTGCAAAGCGTTGTTTTGAGAACTCTTGCCTCTATGCCCTTATATACCACCATCCCTCCAAGCAACAGGAAGATGGTTATGGCCGAACCCAGATCTGGCTGTTTGTAAATAAAGGCCGCCGGTACCAGGGCAATGGGAATAACCAATGCCAGCGTATACCAATCAAGTTTTTCAGGAATTTTGGCCAGACACTTGGCTCCAAGCAGAAGAACACAGATTTTGGCCAACTCGCTGGGCTGGAGGTTAAAGAAACCCAGATCAAGCCATCGTTTAGAACCGCCAATGGTCTTCCCCAGGAAAGGTACGGCCAGGAGAAGAAGGATAACGACAATAAACAAGGGCCAGGCCAGGGAACTCAGATGTCGGTAGTCAAAGAGCATGACCACCAGCATAGCCACTATCCCCACCCCTCCCCAGAGGAGCTGTTTCTGACAATAGGGGGCCAGGGCCATGCCCTCTTCGGTGCGTAAAGCACTGGCTGAATACAGGTTCATGACACCTATGGCCAGCAATGCCAACGTGGTTCCCAGAAAGACCCAATTTATATGTGCTATCAGGTGTCGGTCGGACATGATGGTTTGTGGGCAAAAAGGTATTCATATACAGCCCTGACAACCGGGCCGGCATCAGAACCACCATGCCCGCCATGCTCGACCAGGGCCACCACGACATATTTTTTGCTGCCGCAGATGCCAAAACTGGCCATCCAGGCATGATCCCGCTTGTTGTAAGGAATTTCATGGGTTTCCTTGTTTTCGTATTTTTTTTGCAGATTGACCACTTGGGCTGTCCCTGTTTTCCCACCAATACGACACCCCTTCATACGCAGCCGACGCGCTGTACCACGAGGCTCTTCCACCGTGGCAATCATGGCGTCCCGTATGAGGGTTCCGATCTGCTCTCCAAAAGGGAGCATACCCCTGGAAAGGACGGGTTCGTCTTTGAGCAGGCTGGGCTTGATAAGCCGTCCACCATTGATCAGGGCTCCCAGATACACGGCCACCTGCAAAGGGGTTACCAGGACGTCTCCCTGACCAATGGCCGCATTAAGGGTCTCTCCCTGCTGCCAGGGTTGTCCCCACCGCCGCCATTTCCAAGCCTGGTCAGGGATGAGGCCGCTTTTTTCGTGGGGCAGGGCAATGCCTGTTGTTGTACCCAGGCCACAGGCCCTGGCAAACTGACTGATGCGGTCAATACCAAGTTCCTTACCCAACTTGTAAAAATACACATCACAGGATTCCACCAGAGCTCGTTCAAGTCCCACCATACCGTGTCCCGTGCGTTTCCAGCATCTGAAAACGCGATTGCCCAGTTGAAAATTTCCCGGGCAAAACACGGTATCTTTTGGTTGTGCCACATGATGAGACAGGCCACAGGCCCCCACGATGAGCTTAAAGACCGAACCTGGGGGATAGGCACTTTGGATAGAACGATTCTGCAAGGGATGACGAGGGTCTGTCAGCAGGGCTTTCCAGTCTTTAACAGCAATACCTTCCACAAAGGCATTGTTGTCATAGGCAGGCTCGCTGACCAGTGCCACCACCTTGCCGGTATCCGGTTCCAGGACAACAACGGAACCAGCGTGGGGTCTCAGGGCCTTGGCAGCGACTTTTTGTGCCTCAAGGTCCAGACTTAACACAACATCCTGACCTGCCTGGGGGGCTCGGAGCTGCTCTTCTGTCATGGTTCTTCCCAAGACATCTACTTCACATTCCTTGAGTCCTTTTGTGCCACGCAGAACATTCTCAAGGACATACTCCAGCCCCAGTTTGCCGATATTATCACCCAGGGCTAATCGGGGATCGGCATTGAGTTCCTGTTCGTTGGCCTGAGCTACATAGCCCAGTACATGGGTCATATCTGGCCCTTGGGGATAAAATCGTCTGGGACGGATCAGAATGTTGAGTCCCGGCCAGTCAATGGTGTGGGATTCAATAGCAGCCACTTGATCAAAAGAAATATGGGGGACAAGGATCTGGTTATCAAAGGACTTGATCCGTTTTTTCCCGCGTTTATATTCGGTCCGGAGCTGTTCCAGAGGGATGCCTGTCCACAGGGCTACCTGGTTTAATGTCGCGTCAATATCCGGGCAGTCTTCCCTGATGAGGCTCAGGGCATAGGAGGGTTGGTTTTCGGCCAGCAGTCTGCCGTGGGTATCAAGGATCAGTCCACGAGGGGCGTAGAGGCTATACCTGCGAAGTCGGTTATCCTGGGACTTGCTGTCAAAATAAGCCCCCTTGTAAATTTGCAGATACCATAGCCGCAGGCCAAAGAGACAAAAAAGAAGGATGACCAGAACATACAGAAGTACAGGATTACGCTGTACACCCTGTCCATTGTCGCTTTCAATCCTGATCACACACAACCATCCTGGAGAATAATGGAGAAATAAGGGCCCATGTCAGTATATAGACAAGACATTGCAGGGCCATAAAGGACAAGGAAGACCAGGAAACAATAAGATCTTGCAGCGAGGCCAACCCCATGATGACCACTTCCCGCCACAAGACCAGGAACATGGAAAGGGCCACGACAAACAAGGGATTTTCGGGTTCCAGAAGCCATTTACCCATAACGAACATACCGATGAGTCCGGCATCAAACACAAGGACTGCTCCAAAGGACAAGGAGCCTGTACCTTCCTGTATGATCCCCCAGATAAGGGCGGACCAAAGGCCAGCCTTCCAATGGTCGGTCTGGAGGAAAACAATGAGTCCCGGGCTGAAAAAATCCATTCCCTGACACCATTCCTGCGCCCACACTGCTACTACGGTATAGATAGCCCATCCCATCCAGGCCTTCATTTTGCCCTCTTGGTACGGCGGCCAGAAGCCTCTGATTCATGACCCATAAACCGCGTAGCATTGGAATCCGTTATCAGGATAAGAACCTCTTCCTGGCCCTGGAGAGAAATCATGGGCTGGGCAACAATATCCTGAAATAATGAGATGGGAGAACGCGTTATGCCGGTCACCCTAGCCACAGGCAGTCCCTTGGGGAACACGCCACCCAGACCAGAGGTAATCAGAAGTTCGTCTCTGGGAACGATACGGTTCAGGGGAACATATTTGACCCGCAGCGGTTGGCCCTGCCCTTGCCCGACCACAATGGCAGGGATTCGGCTTGAGGCCCCCATGACTGGTATATGGCTATTGGGGTCACTTAGAAGGAGAACGGAAGAAAAATGCAGGCCTGGCCGATGGATACGTCCCACCACCCCCTGGGGCACAATGACTGGCGCATCCCATCCCACGAGGGATTGTTGGCCCTTGTCAACAATCAGGGAGCGCAGAACCGCATTGGCTCCATGACGATGCCCTATCACATGGGCGCCAACTCGTTGCCATCCAACAGGGGGTTCAAAGGCAAGCAGTTCTTGCAATCGTTCGGCTTGCAGGGCTTTTTCTCGCAGGTCGGCAAGCCGCAGATGTAAGGTATCTACTTCTCGTTGCAGCAACTCGTTATGCTGCCTCACCCCCACCAGATAGATATACCTGGCCCAGAAGGCATTCATCTGGCTGTGAACCCATTTGCCCGGCACAAGAACAGAACCCACGACTTCAAGGCCAACAAACGTCACGAACCGATCCAGCAAACCGGTTCGTGCATTCCATGTATAGATGGAAACATAGGCAATAAGAGAGGCCAGCAGCATCAAGACGACCCGACGAGGGCTACGGGGAGAGGAGCTAATCGACGGTTACCTCCTTGAGGACATCCATATTGTCCAGCACCTTGCCCGACCCCATGACCACGGTTGAAAGGGGGTCTTCTACAACAATGATAGGCAGGGCAGTTTCTTCGCGCAGGAGTTGATCCAGCCCCTTGAGCAGGCCACCGCCGCCAGTGAGCACAATACCTCTGTCAACGATGTCTGCTGCCAATTCTGGCGGGGTCTGCTCCAGGGCGATACGCACGGCCTGGACGATACTGTCAATCTGTTCGGCAATAGCCTTACGGATTTCCTTTGAGGTTATGGTGATGTTCTGAGGGATACCTGACACCAGATCCCTGCCCTTCACATCCATTTCTTTTAACTCGTCATCCATAGCAAAAGCAGAACCAATGGTCTTTTTGATCCCCTCCGAGGTGCTTTCGCCAATAAGCATGTTATATTTGCGTTTGACATGCTGCATAATGGCCTCGTCCATTTTGTCGCCACCCACACGGACAGATCGGCTATACACAATGCCGGCCAGGGAGATGACAGCTACTTCAGTGGTTCCCCCGCCAATATCCACCACCATGTTGGAAGTGGGCTCGGTAATGGGTAATTCTGCTCCAATGGCCGCTGCCATAGGCTCCTCAATAAGATAGACCTCTCGTGCCCCGGCACTCTGGGCAGATTCCCTGACCGCACGTTTTTCCACCTGGGTAATGCCTGTGGGAACGCAGATAACAATGCGAGGGCGAACCAGGCGTCTGCTGTTATGCACCTTGGAGATAAAATGTCTGAGCATGGCCTCGGTAACTTCAAAATCCGCAATAACCCCATCCTTCATCGGGCGGATGGCCACAATATTTCCCGGCGTACGCCCAAGCATTCGTTTTGCCTCGGCCCCCACAGCCAGGACTTTATTGTTCCCTCTGGAATCGCGTTTTACGGCAACTACTGAGGGTTCCCGCAGAACAATACCTTTGCCCTTGACGTACACGCATGTATTGGCGGTTCCCAAATCAATGGCCAGATCGTTGGAAAACTTTCCGATGATTGCATCAAAAATCCTGGACATAAAACCTCACTTCCCTGCATAAGCATACGTTATTGAGAATCGCCGCCGTGACTTAAGATGCCACGCCGTCAGCCTGTGCCCAGACAGTGCGGCAAGGTCACAGGTACTGTTCCCATAAAACATTGTTCACGTATCAAAAGAGATCAGGGCAGGCAACAATCGAAAGCGTGTTCGTATCCTTTTCACACGCCCTGAATCACACTATCCCCATGTCATTTATGTACCGATATTTTTCCCTTTCCACCTATTTTCACAATCGATACGGCAGACGGATTCAAAAGATTCCTCTGGACGCCGGGTTTTCCTGCCCCAACCGAGATGGGACATTGTCTTCTCAAGGCTGTCTGTTCTGTAACCCCCTTGGATCGGGGACAGGACAGGGCAGAGACGGCATCCCCCTGGCCAGGCAGTACGACCACTGGCGGGCCAGATTCCAGAAAAAATACAAGGCCCATGCCTTTTTGGCCTATCTTCAGTCCTTTACGAACACCTATGGCCCCCTCTCCAAGCTGACCCACGTCCTGGATCAATTACGGGGATTGCCCGAACTCACCGGAATCTGTCTGGGCACCCGGCCAGATTGCGTAGACGAATCGAAGCTCTCGGCCCTGGCCGGGTTTCCCGCCCCTGAAAACTGGCTTGATCTGGGTCTGCAATCCTCCAATGACAAGACCTTGCGCCGCATCAACAGAGGACATGATGCCTCTTGCTTTGTCCGTGCCGCTTATATGGCCGAGAGCCTGGGACTCAAGGTCTGCGCTCACGTTATTGCCGGACTGCCCGGAGAGGGTCTGGACGATTTCCTGACAACCATCGACGTTGTGAACCGCCTGCCCATACAGGGCATCAAGATCCATAACCTCTATGTCTGTAAAGGATCTGGCCTGGCCCGTTGGTGGAAGCAGGGCCGTTATCATCCCCTGGAGATGGACGACTATCTCCACTGGACAGTGCAGGGACTCATCCGTCTCAGACCGGACATTGTTATCCACAGAATGAACGGAGATCCTCAGCCAGGAGAATTGCTGGCCCCTGCCTGGGCCAGCAATAAGGCACACGTGCTTGAGGGCATCGCCCACCATCTTGCAGCCCATGACCTTTGGCAGGGCAAGGAATCCGGCATGGCATCAAGCTGTCCCCCCTGGTTCAGGCGGGATGGCGGTCTGCCTGATACCTTGGGCTAGAACACATTCTGTCTTGCTCACGCATCTCTCCAGGAAGACGTGCAGGACGGCTGTCACCACGACCATCTCTTGTTGGTTCAAAAAATCTGCTTGAGCAGATTCTCGTCAGCACCGGACTTCCTTATACCCGACGGGGAGGGCGTATCCGATGAGACAGGGGGCGTTGTTTGCGTGGGTTCTGTCCCCTGCTTAAAGGGGAGAAAGATGCTCTTGGCACTGCCGGGGCCTGCCAAAAGACCCGTTCGGGGGTCAATACGGGCCATAACAATACCTGATGGCTGAACAAAATCCTGCACAGGGTAGGTATCCTCCACGGCTTTGCGGTATTCCACCCAAATGGGTGAGGCAGCCCTGGAACCCGTTTCATACTTACCCATAGGCCGAACCCGATCAAAACCCACGTACACGCCGGTAAGCAGATAGGGAGAAAAGCCCATAAACCAGGCGTCCTGCTCATTATTGGAGGTTCCGGTCTTACCCGCCACTGGTCGTCCCAGGGCTCTGGCCCGCCAGCCTGTTCCGTATTTGACCACCTGCTGAAGCAGATTGGTAATAATATAGGCGGTCTGAGGACTCATGGCTTCCACGGGTTCCCTCTGAGGGGCATAAAGTTCCCGGCCCCAGGCATCCTTTACTTCGGTAATCATACGGGGCTGAACAATGGTTCCGCCACGGGCAAAGCAGGTAAACGCTGTGCATAATTCCAACGGGGTCACAGGCCGCGATCCCAGACTCACGGAAAGATCTTGCGGAAAGGCGCCGGTAAGTCCCAGGGCATGGGCCCGTTCAATGATCTTTGCGATCCCGATCTGCTGGGCGATGCGGATGGTGACAAGGTTTCTGGATTTCACCAGAGCCGTGCGCAGCAGGGTGGGACCGTAAAACACCCCTTCAAAATTTTCTGGTTTCCAGGTGGAGTTGGTGGCCCGGTCATCATAGACAATGGGGGCATCCAGGACCATGGATGCCGGGGTAAAGCCATTATCCAGGGCCGTTGAATACACAATGGGCTTAAAACCCGATCCCGGCTGCCTGGAGGCCTGAGTGGCCCTGTTATACTGGCTTTTGAAAAAATCATACCCGCCCACCAGGGCCACGACTTCACCGTTGGTGGGATCAAGCGAGACCAATGCCCCCTGGACAACAGGTTCTTGCTCCAGGGCCAGCTGCCAGGGCTGACTTTCCTCAGGCACTTCCTGCACTGAGGCCCAGACAACATCTCCTGGATGGAGGACTGTACGGGCATCTTTGATCCTGGGTACATCTTCCGGGGCCTTTTTCACATCAGGGGTTCTGGCCCAGCCCATTGTCTTCACACTGATCGTACCTTGGAAGGCGCCAAACCTGACTGCGGCTCCGTCCTTGTCCACACGCTCGACCAGCACCTGCACCCATTCTCCGGGAACCAGCGCCTCTATCACCAGGGTGGCATCACGTAAAAAAATTTCATAGTCGGAAGGCGCCAGGGTCTGGATTGGCCCCTGCCAGCCCCGGCGCTTGGTTGAGGCGAGCAGCCCGTGGCGCAACGCGGTTTCAGCCGGTAATTGATGGGCGAAATCCATGCCTGTGCGCACGGTCAATCCACCCTTGTAAACGACTTCCTCTCCAAACCGCTGGATCAGCCTGCGGCGTACCTCTTCCAGATAATAGGCCCCTTGCTGCCAGGAGGGATCAGCCATGCTCTTGAAAACCAGCTTGGTTGTCATGGCCTCATCATACTCCTGCTTGGAGATCCATCCCAAATCCAGGAGCCTTGAAAGAACATAATGTTGCCGTTCCGTGGCCCGTTGAGGGTGTTTCAAAGGAGAATATCTTGATGGGGCCTTGGGAAGACCGGCCAGAAGGGCTGCCTGAGCCAAAGTGAGTTCCGAAGCATGGGCGGCAAAATATTCACGGGCCGCAGCCTCCACACCATAGGCACCCGAACCCATATAGATTTGGTTCAGATAGATAGTAAGGATTTCTTCCTTGCTCAGATACTTTTCCAGGCGATAGGCAAGAATAGCCTCCTTGACCTTGCGGGCGTAACTGCGTTCCGGACTCAGAAGCAGGGACTTGATGACCTGCTGGGTGATGGTACTGCCACCCTGGACAATCCCTCCGGCCAAGACATTTTTGACAGCAGCCCTAAAAATACCAGGAATGTCCACACCCTCGTGCTCATAAAAACCGCTATCCTCGGCTGCTAGAAAGGCCTTGCCCACAACGGGAGACATCTTCTCCAGGGGAACCAAAAATCGTCGTTCCTTGTAAAAATACCCCAGAACATTATCGTTGCGAGTGAGGACGGTGGTCACCAAAGGTGGGTTATAATCGGTGATCGTCTTGAAACCGGGCAGATCCCTGATGGCCCAGAAATAGATCCCCGCCCCGGCAGAAAGCCCAAGCAAGATGAGCACCAAGCCCGTTATCCCTGCTATTTTCAAAATCTTCATCACGCTATCCCTGGTGCAGAAACGACTGTATACAACAAGGCTTCAACCTTCAGACAAAGAGAACCTGCCGGTCTGATAGTGCTTATGACAATGCAGCGAACCGCAAACGTCCCTTGCCCAAAAGATCGTGCAGATGGACAATGCCAGCAAGGAGCATATCCCCGTCCACCACAGGCAGCACGGTGATCTCTCTGGATTCCATGAGATCCAATACCTCGGCTGCGGACTGATGGGGCGTGACCCATAAGGGATCTTTGGTCATGCACTCCAGGACAGACTTCTCGGGAATACATGTTCCCGCACAGAGCATTCTTCTGACATCCCCATCGGTGACAATGCCCTTGAGCCGGTTCGTGCTGTCAACCACAACTACCGTCCCAAGACCGCCCTGGTTCAGGGCCTCTAAGGCCTGACCAAGGCTGGCGTCTGTATGTACCTTCGCCCGTTTTGGGCTGTGCATAAAGGCATCCACCTTGTTGCTCAACCGCTGGCCCAAGGCCCCGCCAGGATGATAGCGTTTGAAATCACGGGCATCAAAGGACTTCCACTGGATAAGACACACGGCCAGGGCATCGCCCAGAGCCAGGGTTGCGGTGGTACTGGCCGTAGGGGCCAGCCCCAGGGGACATGCCTCCTGGGGAACCGTAACACATAGGCTGACATCGGCCAGCCCCGCCAGGGTAGAGTCCAGCTTACCGGTCATGGCAATGATCTTATTCACCAGCCCTTTAAGGGTTGGCACAAGGGCGTTTAATTCATCCGTCTCCCCGCTGTAGGAAATGGCGATAACCACATCCTCAGGCCGGATCATACCCAGATCGCCGTGGGCCCCTTCCACCGGGTGGAGAAAAAACGAGGGCGTACCCGTACTGCTCAGGGTAGCAGCTATCTTGCGGCCTACCAGACCGGATTTACCGATTCCTGTGATCACCACGCGGCCCGTACACTCGGCCATCCAGCCCAGGGCAGTGACAAATTCCGGACCCAAGGCAGAGGCCACAGCAGTAAGGCCCTCACTCTCAACGGACAATACGTGGGTGGCCAAGGCTATCCATTCCTGTGGGGTCTTAGGAGTGGTACCCGCTCTCTCTGTCATACCCATTCTCCAGGTTCAGGCATCCTCACCTTCCAGACACATTTTGCCGCATCTCTTGCCAGGCAGCACGGGATAATGTCCGTCAAAACAGGCCAGACAATACCCATCGTCACGGCCCAGGGCCTGATTCAGCCCGTTAATGGACAGGTAGTGCAGGGAATCCAGGCCAATGAACCTGGCAATATCAAAGATGGCGTGGTTGGCGGCAATGAGCTCGCCCTTGGACGAAAAATCAATGCCATAATAGCAGGGATGCTTGATGGGCGGACAGCTTACCCGCATGTGGATTTCTTTGGCCCCCATCTCCCGCAGGGACTTGACCCGTGTCTTAATGGTCGTGCCTCGGACAATGGAATCTTCCACAATAACGATCCGTTTTCCCTTGATCATACTCTTAACCGGATTGAGCTTCACCCGTGCGGCAAAATCACGCATTCCCTGGGTGGGCTGAATAAAGGTTCTGCCCACATAGTGATTGCGAATCATAGCGTTTTCATAGGGCAGCCCGGATTCCTGGGAATAGCCCACCGCCGCATACATGCCAGAATCGGGAAAGGGCATGACATAGTCGGCATCCACCGGGGCCTCCCTGGCCAAAAGAGCACCCATGCGCTTCCTGGCTCCATACACCTCCTCGTCAAAGACAATGGAATCAGGCCGCGCAAAATAGATGAGCTCAAAGGCACAGGCCGCACTGACAGCAGGCTCTGCATACTGGATACTTCGCAATCCGCCTTCCTCAATGACGAGCATCTCCCCAGGCCGGATACAGCGCATGTACTCGGCCTCCAGCAGGTCAAAGGCACAGGTCTCTGAGGCCAGGACATAAGAGGTGCCTGCCTTGCCCAGGGCCAGAGGCCGGAATCCCCACGGATCACGGATGGCAATGAGCTTATGGTCAATCTGTAAAAGCAGGCTGAAAGAGCCCTTAATCTCACGGCAGGCCCTGCCAACGGCTTCTTCAATGGTGTTGCCGTTCATATACTTGGCAATGAGATGCATGATGATCTCGCTGTCCATGGTTGTCTGGAACAGGGAGCCTGTGGCTTCGAGTTCCTGGCGCATCTCCATGGTATTGACCAGATTACCGTTATGGGCCACCGCCATGTGCATACCCTTGTACCGAACCATAAAGGGCTGGGCGTTACGGATCAGCGAGGCTCCTGTGGTGGAATAGCGGATATGGCCGATGGCCACATTGCCCTTGAGCTGATGTCCAAGATGCCGTTCCTCAAAGACATCGGCAACCAGTCCCATACCCCGCTGTTCACGCAGTTTCTCGCCGTCCCAGGTCACGATACCGGCACTTTCCTGCCCCCGATGCTGCAAGGCATACAGGCCAAAATAGGTCATCCTGGCTGCTTCTTCATGTCCGTAAATACCGAACAGACCACAATATTCTTTTTTCATGGATGATAACTGACTGTTAAAAATCAATCTTTCAGGCTGCCCCAACAAGCAGGTGCGCCACGCACCAGATGTAAGGTCACAGTGAGGTCGCAACGCCTGCCCAGAGTGGGTGAGGGGTTGAACCTGGTGCAGCAAAAACGTCCAGCAGGATAGCCTGATATAATAACGTTACGGTGCATGGCGGGTCATGATTACATGAGCCGTTGCTTGAGCTCGCTCTCTCCGTAGTATTCCTGAAGGGACTTGACCTCCATCTCACAACTGGCCCGTTTTTTAACGGCCCAGGCCAGGGCCTTGGCTCCGGAAAGGGTGGTGGTATAGGGCAGTCCGTATAAAACAGCGGCCTGACGCAAGGCCGAAGAATCTTCTATGGTCTTTTTACCGGAAGAGGTGTTGATCACAAACTGGATCTCACCGTTTTTGATGGCATCGATCACATTGGGCCGCCCTTCGTACACCTTGTTTACCAGCACACTCTCCACTCCATGTTCCTTGAGACAGGCCCGTGTACCCCTGGTGGTCATGATTCTGAATCCCAATTGGCTGAAAATCCTGGCAGGTTCCACTATCTCTGCCTTGTCCTTGTCGTTCACCGAGATGAATATCGTCCCGGAAACAGGTGGGTAAAGCCCTGCGGCCATCAGGCTCTTCATATAGGCCAGACCCACCGAGGGATCGATACCCATGACTTCGCCGGTAGAGCGCATTTCCGGCCCAAGAATGACATCAACTCCAGGAAATCGTTCAAAGGGCAGCACCGCCTCTTTCACGGAATAATACCCGCGTTTTCTGAGAGACCAGGGGTCGAGATCCTTGAGCTTCTCTCCCAGCAGGACACGGGTGGCAAACCGCGCCAGGGGCACACCTGTTGCCTTGCTCACAAAGGGCACGGTCCGCGAGGCCCTGGGATTGACCTCAATAATAAAGATGTCACCATCTTTGATGGCAAACTGGATGTTCATAAGACCCACAACATCCAATTCCTTAGCCAGGGCCTTGGTCTGTCGGCGGATCTCATACACCAATTCCTCATCAACGGTATGAGGGGGAAGCACACAGGCCGAGTCACCCGAATGGATACCAGCTTCTTCAATATGTTCCATAATTCCGGCAACATAACAATCTTCCCCATCACTGAGGGCGTCCACATCCATTTCAATAGCGTTTTCCAAAAATTTGTCTACAAGGATGGGATGTTCAGGAGACACGACCACGGCCTCACGAAAATAGGTACGCAGCTCGCTTTCGTCGTACACGATTTCCATAGCCCTGCCGCCCAAAACATAGGAGGGACGTACCACTACAGGATAGGTAATGGTTTCAGCAATGGCCACGGCCTGCTCCACGGACAGGGCGGTGCCGTTTTGGGGCTGGAGAAGACCAAGCTTGCGGATCAATGCCTGAAAGCGTTCCCGATCCTCGGCCCTGTCAATACTATCCGGCGAGGTTCCCAGGATCGTGACGCCTGCCCGAAGGAGCGGTACGGCCAGATTTAAGGGCGTCTGGCCGCCGAACTGGACAATAACGCCATCAGGCTGTTCCTGCTCAATAATATTGAGGACATCTTCCTGGGTCAGCGGCTCAAAATACAGACGATCCGAGGTGTCATAGTCGGTACTCACGGTCTCAGGATTGGAATTGACCATGATGGATTCCACTCCCAATTCCTTCAGCGCATAGGAGGCATGCACACAGCAATAGTCGAACTCGATACCCTGACCAATGCGATTGGGGCCGCCGCCAAGGATAACCACTTTTTTCCTGTCACTGGGGCGGGCCTCGTTTTCCTGTTCATAGGTGGAATAAAAATATGGGGTATAGGCCTCGAACTCGGCAGCACAGGTATCCACCAGCTTATACACGGGCAGGATACCGGCCTGCTTACGCATTCTGCGGATATCATGCTCATCCTTTTTCCACAGGGTTGCCAGCTGCTTGTCAGAAAAACCATATTCCTTGGCCTGACGCAGCAGGGCACGGATGATTTCATTATCTGCGGAAACATTGTGGTCCAGGGCACCCTGTTTCAGTTCCCGCTCCAGGTCGATGATTTGTTGGATCTGGTGCAGAAACCAGGGATCTACGGAGGTGGCTTCTGCAATTGCTTCCTGGGTGATGCCGACAATCAGGGCCTTTCTTAGCTGGTAAAGTCGGTTCGAGCTTGGCTGACGCAAGGCGGCCAGAAGTTCTTCCTTGTCAATGTCCTTGTTGGAAAACTCCTTGCCCAGGCCGGGATAGCCTGTCTCCAGCGAGCGCACGCCCTTTTGCAGGGCCTCCTTAAAGGTTCGACCAATAGCCATAGTCTCACCCACACTCTTCATGGCCGTGGTGAGATAATCTCTGGTTCCGGGAAATTTTTCAAAGGTGAATCGGGGAATCTTGATGACACAATAGTCAATGGCTGGCTCAAACGATGCTCTGGTTTCCCGTGTAATATCATTGGGCAATTCATCCAGGGTGTAGCCAACAGCCAGCTTGGCTGCAATTTTGGCAATGGGAAATCCCGTGGCCTTGGAGGCCAGGGCCGAAGACCTGGACACACGGGGATTCATCTCAATGACCATAAGGTCACCATTGGCCGGATTCAGGGCAAATTGCACATTGGATCCGCCGGTCTCCACCCCGATCTCGCGCATAATGGCCAGGGAGGCATCCCGCATCATCTGATATTCATCATCCGTAAGGGTCTGGGCCGGAGCTACAGTAATGGAATCGCCCGTATGCACACCCATAGGATCAAGATTTTCAATGGAGCAGATGATCACGCAATTGTCGTTCTTGTCCCGCATGACCTCCAGTTCGTATTCCTTCCAGCCCAGCAAGGATTCCTCAAGCATGACCTCATTGGTCAGACTGGCAGCCAGCCCCTGATTGGCAATGGCTTCCAGGTCTTCCCGATTATAGGCCACGCCGCCGCCTGTGCCGCCCAGAGTAAAGGCCGGACGGACAATGATAGGAAAAGACAGTTTGGATGACCAGGCACGCACCTCGTCCAGAGTCTTGGCAATACCGCTTTTAGGCACTTTAAGTCCGATATTTTCCATAGCCTTACGGAATTGCTGCCGACTCTCAGCCTTCTGGATGACGGGCAGGGAGGCCCCGATAAGCTCTACGCCGTAGGTGTCCAGGATGCCCTTTTCCGCAACGGCTACCGCCGTATTGAGTCCGGTCTGGCCGCCCAGGGTGGGTAGCAAGGCATCCGGGCGTTCCTTGGCAATAATCCGGGCCACAGTTTCCGGCTCAATGGGTTCCACATAGGTTCTGTCGGCCAGTTCTGGGTCGGTCATAATGGTCGCGGGATTGGAGTTGACCAGAATGACCTCATAGCCCTCTTCCTTGAGGGCCTTGATGGCCTGGGTTCCAGAGTAGTCAAACTCACAGGCCTGCCCAATAACAATAGGGCCGGAACCAATGAGCATAATGCGATGAATGTCTGTTCGTTTGGGCATAGGGTATGCGGGAGGGTAAGGGGAGGGGGAATCGTCAACAAGGCAAGGCTTGGCTGTATGCTATTAGCCCTCAATGGGCAAGGGCTTTGAGGTAGGTTTTGCTGGCGGTTATAAGGATGAATGCCTCTTCAAAGATTTGAGAATATCCAAGGCTATGCAGAGTTCTTTTTTGGTCAATCCAGAAAGAACCAGCTGAGCTTCTACAAGAATTGAAGACTCCTTATCTTGAGTCTCTAATAGCTTACAAGGTTCAATGTGCAGTCCGTTGGCGATATCAACCATTTTTTCGACTGACAGGTTCACTTGACCACGCTCAATCTGCCCCAGATATTTGTAACTGACCCCCGCCTTTTCTGCGAGTTCCTGTTGGGTCAATTCCGCTTGCTTCCTGAAAATGCGAATACGAACCCCAAGTTGTTTTGAAATATTCGTCATGGGCTATCTCCTGTATCACATCTTTTGCGGAGATAATCATCACGAATAAACCCATTGTAGGTATTAAAAAATATGATGGATTAACCTGTTGAAAAAGAGGTTTTTGTGGAAACTGATGTAACAAAAAAGGAGGATTTTTGTCATGAATACGGCTTTCGGGGTTCGTTTTACTTTCCAAAGTAGAATAAAAAGATGAAATAAATGACTTTTTACTTGAAGAGATCCTTGTAATTTAGTATTTCTGTTGTTCCGACACAATAGAAAACAAAAAACAAGAATCTCGAATGCAACCTACAATTAAAGCTATTGATTTGCAAGTCGTAAAGAATGGATGTGTTAAGAACAAATAAACTGTCCTCAGTAAGAACACATAAACTGTCCGGTTTGTTAAGGTGGGAAAGCTCAAGGAGGTTTTCCCATGAAACAGAC
>PDWJ01001392.1_pt1 | contig 29983 bp, 28 predicted proteins | sample 1430881 | NCBI WGS metagenome assembly PDWJ01 (sample SAMN01162460, study PRJNA174530) | Oral metagenome, whole genome shotgun sequencing project. | biome: Marine environment; feature: Marine mammal; material: Swab sample of the gingival sulcus; isolation source: swab sample of gingival sulcus...
GCAACAAATGGTCAGCTTGTAGGAGAAAATGAGCAATCAAAACTGATTTATCTTGGAAAATATGGTCAGCCTTGCACTTGATGAGAAATGCGGGCTAGTGTCGACACACCGCTCACCTACGGTGAGCACATCCGGCACCATCTTCGGCAATCTTTTGGCAACATATAGACCCAAATAAAAGGAGTTTCTAAAAGCTACCGAATCTGGCTCTGTCTGAGCTGATGAAAAATCCGGGTTAGTTGCACGAGAAATCATAGACACCGGAAAAAAACTTTTCGACCAATGGGGCAAGCTCCTCTTCATGCTTGAGCACCATGTCGAGCAGTCGGACTGAACCTAACAGCTGACCAAATTGCTCCATCTTTGCACATATCGCTGCACAGTCGTACCGCATGAGCCTGGCATCAAGAAGTTGACTGCTCTGTTCGCAAACAAATTCAAGGGATTCAAGAATCGTCCTGATAAAACGTAATCGAAGGTCCTTGCCGCTTTCTGTTCCTCCCCCCCCCGCAAATCGTAGCAGGATATAGTTTTCCTCCGGGATTGTGCCGCATAAACAGTCAATAAGCGTGAAATGATACCCAAAGCGAATAGTTATATTAAGGTACTCTTGAGAAACAAGACAGTAGCTAGCCAGATCCGAGTCATTTTTTCTGGCAACTCCTCCGGCAAGCGCAATGGTGTCGTAGCTGGCCCAGTCAAAATGATTCCGGTCCCGCCAATTGACACCAGGATGGGACATACCCTGCCAAAGGGCAGTAAATGGTTTGCAGGTTATTTCGGCAGGGGTGGCAGCGTGTGGAGAATCCCGTTTTTTTCTGATCCCATCTCCTACGTCTATAAGAAAAACCTGGAGCGGAATCTCGGAAGTAAGCCGTATGGTGGTTGGTTTTCTGAAAAACGAATCCGGGTTTTTCAAAAACATCGCCTGCACGCCTTTTTCATGAACAAAACGAATAATATCATGTAGGGACCTGCATCCCTCGGGCTTGAAATTGCCTGCAGCCGGATCTAACAGTGTCAGGGGCGAGGTAAAATGAATGACCATTTTAAGAATAGCTCCCACAGGACTTTCAGGACTGAGACGTTTTCTGGGGTTCAGGGATTCAGGCACATCTGCCGCCCCTTGAAAAACACAGCGGTTATCTGCATCCAAAACCACCATCTCGCCAGTCTGCAACTGCTCAATCACCTTACCAGCCTGGAGTAACACAGGCACACCGAATTCTCTAGAGACTGAGGAAAAATGATCGGCGGTGCTGCCTTCAGAGGCGATTACCCCCCCTAGTTTAGGAAGCAGGCTCACAAGAAATGGTGGTGTTATGGCACAGACGAGTATGGATCCCTGGGGTATTTCCGGCAGCGGGTTTGTCTGTTGCAGTTTAAAGATGGTGCCACAGGCCACTCCTGGGGCAGCCGTCTCCCCACCCTGAAACAGCAGGGGCAGAGCTGGCACTTCCTGAGTAGGGTGAGCCCTGCCGGAAACCATCGGCCTGCTCAAACGTCTTGATTGGAGAAAATACAGGTCCCCTTTTTGGTCATAACTCCATTCGATTTCCTGGGGAACCAAGTAATAGTCATCAATTTGTTGGGTACTGGAGAGCAGCTGGTGTAAAACCTTTTCTGGTAAACCGGTCGTGGATGCTCCAGTCGTACATACCGGTTGGCCGACGGAATAAGAAATATCGATTTTTTCTGGTTTAACCTCACCAGACATGAGTTTATCCCCAAACCCCTTGACCATAGACACGCTCACATGTCGGGACTGTTCCTGCTCTGTTCCTGAAGTAATGACCACACCGCTTTTCTCTGCCCGAACCATTTCAAGAACCAGTACTGCCATCGGAGCGGCCTGGTCATCTAGACCGTTATATATTCTGTAGAGTAATGCTTCTGGAGTATACTTTGAGGCAAGGACATCCAGATAGGCTGAGTGGATTTCCTCTTGAGGAACATTGAGTACGGAAAGGTACTGACCGGCAAAGGAGAGGTCTGAATCTTCAGCCACGGCACTGGAACGGATGGCAAAAAGAACATCTTGCCCAGCCGCCAGGCTTTGTGCAGCCTCACGTATGGCCGAGGCTATTGCTTCAGGAATTGTAGCAGACTGTATAAAAGCCCTAAGCCGGCCTGATACGGTCTGGAGCGAGGCCAGGGAGTCCGTGTCCAGTTCGGCGAGCGCTTGATCAATCTTTTCTCTAAGAACATTATGTTCAACAATACTGTTCCAGGCCGATGTCGAGAGTATGAAACCACGGGGAACCGGCAGGTTCAATACATTCTTGAGCTGCGTGAGATGCAGTGCTTTCCCGCCCACCAAACAATCATCTGTGTATCTGTCCTCCAAAGAGAGGACATACGGCCCAGCGCTCACAGTTTGAGGACGTGCAAGGGCAAATCGACCATAGAAATCCAGCTTTTTATGATATGCGCTAAGATTTCTATATTGGCCAGGCGCCAATTCATGAAGAGCTCCGATCATTGCCTTAACAGAGGCGGAAAGATCATGAAAAAGAACGCGAATCCTTGTAATATCAATAGGTTTTCCGGTATAATATATTTCTTCAAGCTTAGCCAAAAGATGATGACAGTCCCTGTCACTGTTCAGCAAGCTCTTAAAGACGCTATACCGGTTGCGAATAAGCTGATCAGGATTGAGTACTTGTCCTATACATTGCTTGAGGATATGGAACATGGTTTTTTCCGCCGGAGGCGCGGCCAGATTTTTCTTTGTAAGAAAAAGAAAACAACCAAGAAGGTACAATAACTGACAAGGAACAGGGCCATAACCGGAATTACCTGGATGTTCCATCCATTCTCGGGAATCTTGATCAGCCCGTTAAGGCCTGCAGAGACATCAAGCCAGTGGAGAATCAAAAAAAGAGGCAGCAGATAGGCTGCACCATACCGGACAAACCTACCGGCCAGATAGGTATTGAAATCCTCATCCAAATCCTCATCCATTGCCCTGGTAAGCCTATCCCTTGATTTCCAGTCTGTGATAAGAACGAGATTTTCCTGCTGCCTCTTTTTCTCCTCAAAGGTTTCGGTAAAGGCCCGTTCTTTCTGCTCTGCTTTAAGCAGTTTTCGTACAAAGAACGACAGACATGCGGTGAAGAGCGCGACACAGACAACCTGCACCACCGGGTGCAGTTGAGCAAGCTGCATGGGTTTCAGGATCACGACCTCAAGAAGCCCGGCAATCATGGCAAAAAGAGGTACAATCACACCGTAGAAAATCATGTCTAGAAATGCAGTGATATAATGAAAAAGAAAGTCCATGGTCCATTCTAGCCCGGATTTCTTATCAGCTCAGGCGGTGCCAGATTCGGTCGTTTTCGATAAGGCATTATACGTGAGCCTATTCGACGTACTGCCAGCCCTATATCTTCTCTATTCCCGGACATACGTCAAGCTCCTTACCCTCATTTTTTCATAATCATTCTGTTGAAATCAACCTGATGCCTGGTAGCGCACGCATTTGCTCGTCTTCCTGTTGGCCTAAATCCGGCAACAGGTTCCTGAAAAAGACGAACCAACCCTGATGGGTAGAAGGAAAGAAAAGCAGACAGCCGATGTGGTCCGGCTGTCTGCTCCTGCGATTGTGCCAAGCGTTCTCAGCGCATAAAGGCCAACAGCTGGGTATAGTTCATGAATGTGATGACCAGGGCCAAGGCCAGCATTCTTTTCAGGAAAATCTCAGGCAGGTGCTTCTGAATCTTCGGCCCAACCATACCGCCTGCGATTGCCCCTGCGGCTATAGCGGCGGCCATAATCCAGTCAGGCTGGTATCCCATCAGGGCGTACTTGGCAATACCGCCAATGGAGGTAGCAAAGGTTCCGGCCAGGGCGATGGGTACCGCAAGGTACATCGGATAGCCCATGACAGAGGTCATAAAAGGCATGAACATAAACCCGCCGCCAACACCAAAGGAAGAAGCGATCATGCCCATGAGAATACCGGATAACAGCATAATGAAAGGGCGGGCTACAAAGGTTTCCCCCCAGAATTTCATATCAAACCTAATAAAATTAAATTTTTCAAATTCAACTTTACCAAGCTCCATAGCCTTACCGGATGTTTTGGCCTCTGTGACCGCAGCATTAAATTTCTGCACGATCGCTTTCATGGCCTTCTTCTTCTCAATGGATCCTGGCAGGCTCTCCATGAAAAGCTTTATGCCGATAACCAGACAGATGATACCCAAGTAGAACTTGTATGCTTTAAGGGGCAGGTATTTTGCGGAAAAATTTGGTCCTAAGAAAAAGGCGCCGATAACGATACCGATGGCAAAGAACAAGGCGACCGGCCAGGCGAAACGTTTCTCCTTGAAATAGTTCATCAGCCCGGTTATGGGCGAACAGAGCGTAAGAAAAAGGTTGGTGGGTTTAATGGTATTGGCCGCATTAATCCCCAAAGGCCCTTTGGTGCCAAGGACAGTAACCTGGAAGGCTGCGGTAAAAAGGCCGCCTGCTGCGCCCATGATAACAAAAAGACAGCCGATGATAAACGCGCCTAAAAAAACCACCAGCGGATTCATGTAGATATTCGCGGTCTTAAAATAATAGCCGCTTTTTTCAATGACAAACCGCCCTGTTTCCTGACCGTTCACCCATACCTTCATACCCGTACCAGGGGCGATATGCTTATAAGGGGCCATGGTAATACTGTACTTACCGGTGGCCTTGTCCAACTCCAAAGTGACCCCTTTATTCCACGCTTCCTGCTGAGCCTGGTAGTCGGTCATGACTGCACGGGAGTTCCCACCGCCGATCGGTTTTTCCTTGGAAATAGTGTTGATGCCAAATTTCTTTTCATGGGTGAAGACCATGAACTTCCACTGGGCCTCATCTTTGATCGGACCAAGCTGGGCTTGGATATCAGCGGGAATCTCTCCCCATTTTTTAAGCTTATTGACATGCACCTTGTATTTAAATGGCGGGAATGCAAAAAGACCGCTGGTCTGTCCCTTTTCTACGGTTTTAACCGTGGCCAGCACATCCGGGGTAGAAGTAATAACGTAGTAGTTGGGCGGTATGGCGGTGTTGCCAAAGGCATTCTTGCCGCCTTTCCCATCCCTCAGTTCAGCCCGTTCCTTGGCACCGGCAGCGTCTTCTGGCTTGAACAATTTTTCCGTTGCAATGACAACAAAAAGTTCCTTACCCGGTTCGATGCTGCCTGCTACGGTTATGGCATCTCCAGCCATCACCTTGTCGGCCGATAACTTGGCCTCCATGCCCCAGGCTGTTGAGGCAAGGGTCGTCATGAGTGCTATACAAATCAGGAGACTGATTCGCTTCATTTATTTTCCTCCATAGAAGTGTAGATTGCAAGGGGGTACCCCTTGGGTAAATCTCATCCAGATATTCCCGGCCGTGAGGCCGTGCCGATACAAAACAACAAGATTTCGGTTTGCCCCTTTGGGGCAAAAAAGTTGTCCGGAGCAAGACGCAAGGCGCACGGCTCGACAACGACTCCCCCAGACTCCTCATCTGCGCAGACAGCACCAGATTCGGTCGTTTTGGGTAACTCATTCTCCTTGGACATGTGTATTGCCAAAATACTGCCGAAGATCGTACCAGATGAGCTGAGCTTTGATGAACATTTTGGCGAAATGTGAAACCACTCACGGATACCACATACATTTGTGGGAATGTATTGTTCTCAGATGAGACAAAATGTCCATGAAAAAGCCGGGCTAAAGGCAGCGTCCTTAAGCCAAGGGACTACGAAAAAAGTTCTTGATCCCAAAAGAACTCTTCTCATGACGATCCTATAAAGCCTCTCGGTCAACGAACAGCCGATCTCGTCTCTAAACAGATCCTGTCATAAGCCTGGCTCACTGCGCCAAAAACCAGCGGCTTCACAACCATCCCTGCCTTGTTTCAAAGCACGGAGCGTGAGAACAAGAGGAGTTCCATTTCGGTAGAATTCCAGATCCCACCTGGCTGCATGACGAGGGAACAGGCCCGGTGCCGTAGATCAGGCGGCCTCCATTATCATGAGTGTCAAAGCGTGGGTTGCGCACTTGGTAACACAGGCCGGTCGCAGTCCGACATCCATGCGCTCCATACAGAAATCGCATTTTACCGCTTTACCTGTATCCGGATTTTTCACTGGAACATCCCACGGACAGGCTGTAGTGCAGGCCATACAACCGATACATTTGTCCTGGTCGATATACACAATGCCATCTGTCCTCTGCACCATGGCATCCTTGGGACAGGCAGGGACACAAAGTGGATCGTCGCAGTGACGGCAATGGGAAAAAGTGATTTCCACCTGAGGGACCCCACCCACGCTGAGAAGCGGTGTGGTGTGGATCGCGCATAAAAAAGGCCCCACAGGCAGGTTCTTGTTCACCTTGCAATGAACCTCACAGCCGTGACAGGCCACACATCTGCGGCTATTAAGGTGGATTGTATATTTTTTCACAGTTCTCCCCTTCTGGTATGGTTACGAATACTCTTGCGCACATGAACAAAAACTTCACACAGATTCACCCCTCCCCCTGCTCGGTCCCAGTCATCAAGGGTGCCGATCATCAACTTTTGATCAGCAAGCCCGGCAAGAAAGCTTCTTGTCTGGCGAGGAATATCTTTCCCAAAGCCATGGGTAGTAAACACCGCTTCTGGATGGATATAATCACTGATATGTACAGCCACCGTGGCACAATAACTTCGGTCAGCAGAGGCTACTTCAACCAGGTCACCTTCCTCAATACCGAGCTTCTTGGCCTGTCTGGTGTTCATGGTTAGACTATTCACCGGCATTAACTCAGACAGCAGTGGGTTGTTGATGGTGTGCCCCTGGGTATGTACAGGGGTCTTCCCATAGATAAGGCGAAACATGCCTTTTGCAGGCGCCTGGGGTGTTTCAAATGGCTGTAAGGATTGCAGTTCGGCCTTCTTGAGCTTTTCACTCAATATTTCAATTTTGCCGGAAGGGGTTTTGAACTGTCCGTCAAGTCGATCACGGTCAAAAAAAAGAGGGGTGTCTGTAAGTTCGACAAAGCCCTTTTCTTCAAAATCAGCCAAGGTGTATCCGGTGGGCTCAAGCTGCCACTCCCATAGTTCTTCTATCGTTTTAAAAGGATAGGTTTCTTGTAAACCGAGCCGATTGGAGAGTTCGGTAAAAATCTCGAAATTCGATTTCGCACCGTTCACCGGTTCTATTGCCTTACGGCGAAGGGTAAATCGTGGTTTCAAACCTTTTTGCTGGATGATGGGAGTATCTCGTTCCAGATAGGTCGCCTCCGGCAGGATAACGTCGCAGAACCAGCCGAATTCACTGTAATTAACATCAATGGAAACCAACAGATCGCATTGAGAAAAGGCCTCTTTTTGCTTTTCTGGATCGGGCATGCCTGAAAACGGATCGTGACGCATGGCGATCCATCCCTTAATCGGATAAGGATCTTGCGCTATCATCCGGTTGAAAAAGAGATGTGCCAAACCCGGTCCCTTGTCAAAATGATTGAACTCCCAGCCAACGCCGTCGCCACGCAGGATATCCGGTTTACCGCAGTCAATCTGCCGTACCCCTTTCTTACCGACATCACCAGCACCTTTGGGAATGAAAAGACCTCCTTTCATCTCAATATTGCCCATAAGGACGTTGAGGATATGCATAGCCCGGCTAGCATAGAACGAGTCTTTGTAGCGGGCCAGGTTCCAGCCGGGATGAAAAATAACCTTGGGCCGGTCCTCACCAATCTCCTCAATAAATGCTTGAATATCTTTTTCTTTTAGGTGGCACTCCTTTGCCGCCCAGGTCGGAGTATACGTTTCCAGAAAGGAACATAGCTCATCAAAGCCGGTGACATACCTGTCAATAAACGTCTTATCATAATAGCCTTTCTTGATAATGCCGTTCATGACTCCCAGCCCCAGGGCATAGTCGGTACCCGGCCGTACCAGAAAAAACCGAGTTGCTTTGGCGCCTGTCATGGTTTGCCGGACATCCACATAGGTCAAACGTCCCCCTCTTTCGAGCATATCAAGCGTCTGGTGGTTCTCTGCCAGACGTAGGGAAGAAAACATGTCACGACCGAAAAGGACCAGGTGATTTGTATTTTTAATATCATAGGCAAAGCCTTTCCTGCCCACACCGTTGATGGAAAGGCTGGCATGGTGGGTATTCCGACCACAGGTACAGTCATGATTGGTATAATTCGGCGATCCAAAGGCGTGAATAAATGCCTTGTAATACTGCTGCCAGGGTCCCCCCCGGGATGAAAGCACCACTGACTCCGGCCCGTACTTTTCTTTTATAGTACGCATCTTCCCGGCAATATAGTCAAAAGCTTCATCCCATTCTACTGCCCGCCATTTACCTGCCCCGCGCTCCCCTGCACGGATTAATGGTTGAGGTGGACGCTCATGATCCTCCATCATGGCGGGCCCCGCTGAACCCTTGGCACAGAGAGCGCCGCCAAGTTGATACGGATTCCCCTCAATCCAGGTGACCCGGTTGTTTTCAGTCTCAACACGTATAGGGCAGCGTACGGTGCACATACCACAAATAGAATAGGTGGTTTTTTTCATCAAATCTCCTTGTATTCACGCAAGCAGTACGTTCTACCTTGTTAAAACTTCGCTCACTTTATCTTCCAGTTCCTGCTTGTCTATCGGTTTCACACAGTACTCGCCAGCGCCCAGTTCCAAGGCTTCCCGGGCAGTTTCTATGGTGGGAAAGCCGGTGAGCATGATTGCCTTGATTTCCGGCTTCACCGTTTTCATCCTCTCCAACACTTGAATACCGCTCATCTTTTTGAGTTTAATATCAAGTATGACGAGATCGATGTGCTTCTCAGTTACACAGGTGATGGCCTCTTCCTCTTCGGTATGGACATGAACGTTATGCCCTTTCCGCTCAAAAATTTTTTTCACCAGAATCACGGCATCCAAAACATCGTCGAGTACGAGTATTTCAGCCATACCTCACTGCTCCTTTGCAGGTAATGGATTTGTTTTGGCGGCGGCTATTGGCAGACGAATATGAAAGGCAGCCCCTTGGTGCCTTTCCCCTGTGCGCAAGTCTTCCACCGGACTATCAACTGCAATCGAACCACCGTGATCTTTAATGATGCCATAGGTTACCGAAAGGCCTAAGCCTGTTCCCCTGCCAACCGCCTTGGTCGTAAAGAACGGATCAAAAACCTTATTTTTTATCGCGTCGTCGATTCCGGTTCCCCTGTCTGCCACCGTTATCAGGACCTCCTCGCCGATCCGATCAGTGGACAGAATAATTTCTCCCCCGTCCTGCATGGCATACTGGGCGTTATTTAGCAGATTAATAAACACCTGGTGAAGCTTCTCGGCATCTCCTTGGATACACGGAAGGTCCGATGCAAAATTGCGGACAACAGTGACCTTATGCATGTTCAAGGTGTGCTCGGTAACCGCCAAAACCTCTTTGACAATTTCATTGGGATCAAGAATATTCATGGTTGAACGGTCCTGTCGGGAAAATTTTAACAGATCCGCCACAATCCTCCGGCAGACTTTGGTCTGACGCTCAATGACCTCCATAGTCGTGTACGGTTCAGAACCTGTATCAAAATCTTCCATCATCAATTGGGTATACCCAAGAATAATACCAAGGGGAGTATTGATCTCATGGGCAACCCCGGCAGCCATTTCACCAACCGATGCCATCTTTTCGCGATTGATGAGTTGTTCGGTAATGGTACGTAAGCGGGTCATGTCCTTGCCAATACCCTGATAACCGATCAACTTGTTGTCGGACCCGTAACTGGCGTTTGCGGTCAACAAAATATAGCGCACCGTTCCATCCTGCCCTAAACATTCCATTTCCAAATCACTGACATAGCCATTGACCTGGATTGCTGCCAAGTATTTCTCCAGAACTTCAGAGTTCACAAAAAGTTTATGGAAGTTAAGATTTCGGACTGAGCGATCCGCACCCAACAATTCAAGGCCACTGGTGTTGATATCAGTGATGGTCCCATCCAGGTCACAGAAATAAACAATATCCTTTGAATTTTCGAAAAAGGTACGAAATTTTTTTTCAGAGTTGGAAAGATCCCTTGTCCGCTCTTCAATGATGCCTTCCAGGTTGGTATTGAGCGTCTGCAGTTCCAGGGCCGTGGTAGCCAGCCTTAAATTAGCATCTGATAATTTTTCCGCTTCCGCACGGATCGCCTTATAAGCGGCGAGTCCTTTATGATAATAAATGGTGACTGCAGCCACCGAAATCATCAACATTGTGTTGAACCCACCAGAGTATGGCGCCATTTGGCCCCAGAGCGCACGCTGACCCGAATAAACGAGTGTTATCCGGATAATGTGCCCCACCCCTCTGGAAATAGCAAAGGCAGCGAGAGCAATACTGAAATACCACAAAAAACCCCAAATAAAATTATCTGGCTCCAAGCGTATCAAAGCCCGTGCATAGATAAGTGCGGAAAAAGCGAGCACTATAACCAGTGCAGAACCGATGAATTCGACACTCACTGCTGGTATCAACGAGAGTGCGTTCATTGTGCCCCCCCCCTTTTTGCCTCCAGATAGAGGGAACGGAGACTGGCCACCAGCGAAACCAAGGCAGGAACAATGAAAAAATGGTCCATTTTAGTGATATAATAGACGATTTTAAGAGCAGTGACAGGTGGAGCCAATTTGGCCTCCCAAGTGTCTTTTGCAAGAAAATCTCCAGATCCTAGATGGCTAGTGACTTCATGGCCAACCACAGCCAAGATGTTCCAAAACACAAGAAAAAGGCAAAATAACTGGAAATATTTCCAGCCTCGCCCGGTTATCTCCTGGGTCCTCCGGGTATGCCAGTACAGGTAGAGAAGCGATGTGGTGAACAAGACATGAGCCATCTGGTGGACATAGATACCCTCAGGCGGACCATGCGTCTGAAGAGCGAAGGCTTCTTGGGCATACCCAAAAATGACAAAAACCAAGATAGTAGTGTAGCGTAAATTGTTCATAGCCCCTTACTCGTTTGGTTGTCTTTTGCACCTTATGTGCCTGAACACCGTGCCAGATAAAACAACAATTGTTTCTGCTATATTTTCAATATATTACAATTAAAAATAAGAGTATTGAAAACATGTTCACATAAAAAGTCCCGACCACGTGCAACAAAAATGATGCACCACTTCTCAAACAGTGCACCGTACGATAACATCACCCTAAAATCAGATAAAAAAACAAGAGAAATACCTGCCACAGAAAAGAGCATCAAAAAAGATGCAGTCAGGTTATCCTCTGAATATGCAAATAAAAAAAACATTTGGCTCAATGAAAAAGCAGGCTCCGCAACATTTCTATTGCACCAGGGTGGAACCCTCATCAGCTCAGCTAAGGCCACATCTAGCTCTGATTTCTCATGCGCATTGTATCTCATTTGAGAAGAAATACATAAAAACAGATGGGTGTGATGTACGGGAGCAGGCTCAAATCTCGATGACATCTGCACCAAAGCTCAGCCCAGGCGGCACCATCTTCGGTAGTGTTTTAGTACCACATATACCCAAGTAGAATGAGGCACCCACCCCCCCCCAGCCTGGCACCGCCTGAGCTGACGAGAAACCTGGATGAGCAAACATCATGCTAAGGCTGCCAGAAAAGAATCTTTCCGCTATGTGATGTAGTTGCATGGACGGCTCCTGATCATAGTGTCTCGCTTAAGAGAAACCCCATACAGATGATTCCAAGGCCAATACACAGCCTCGAATAGTGACAACCTTCCCACAGGAGGTCAGCGAAGTTTGAATCGGTGCGCAACCTGGGGCAGGACTTCGATACAGTGCACAGTTCGATTATGTATAACATCTCAACCCTCCATACTTAGTTTTGTTTATTAAGCGTATTGCATACCCAGTATAAGAGCAGCTCCCTCGCCCGTATAATTCATCAAAAACGATCTTTCGCAGATCAAGGCGCGGCGCGTACAGCGATACTCTGCTGCCGCGCGCGGTCGGCAGCCATACGTTTGCCCCGACAGCTCTTAAGGCCCAAGGTACCTTTTCTGCCTGTTGACCAACACCGACCTTTCTTGTATGTATGATATCTCGTGCCACTGATATCTCGTGCCACCTAGGGAAACAAAAAGACATGAGTAAGGCGGCTTTCTGTCACCTCTTCAGAGCGTAGACAGGACCCCCTTTCTTATCAAGCCAGTACGGTGTATACCGAGTGCGCTCATTACCGCCAAGTACAAGAATCACGACCAATGCAGACAAGACAACAATATGGGCTGGTCCTCGGCGGCTGCCGGGGCATCGGATTCGCCATTGCTCAAAGGCTGGCAGATCAAGGTGTTATCCTTGCCCTGCCATGGCATGACTGGCCGGACGACAGCGCCGCCATGATCAAATATTTCCAGGAAAAATCAGGGCAGCATATATGCTTGCAAGCCGACCTGCGCGATCCAGAAGCTGTTGAAAAGCTAACCGACACAATGGCTAAACATTTCGGCAGACTGGACATCCTGATTAACAATATAGAGCGCGGCGGCATGCCAGTTATCCACGGTTCCTACCATCGCCCTGTGAACAAAGAGCAATGGCAACTGGAAATGGCAACCACCCTGCATGCCAAATGGTTGGTGTTCGACCATTGCCTGCCCCTGCTCCGCAATAGTGCGAGAGCCTGTGTCATCAACATCTCCTCTATTGCAGGCATTGTGGGCAGATCTGGTCCCGTTTCTGTCCTCTTCAATGACGGCTATGCCGCAGCCAATAGGGGGATCAACTCGCTCACCAGAACCTGGGCCAGGGTATGCGCGCCAAAAATCAGGGTCAATGAGCTGATACTGGGTATCATTGACAGCCGCCACGGCAGGGGGACAAGGGGATGGCAAGAGCTCAGTGACCGGCAAAGAAAGGCTATTCTGGATCATACCTTACTGCAACGAACAGGTTCTCCAGAGGAAGTGGTACAGGCCGTTGATTTCATACTCCAAGCTACATTCCTCACAGGAGCATCCCTTCTCTTGGATGGGGGATATACCCTTGGCGGAGAGGTCATCATGGACATGCCTCCCGGGGTGATTTGACCGGTCAATCTCTCCGGTTTTTCTTCTTGGCCCAGTCTCATCGGGTAGTAAACCAGAGAGCGCTTTGACACCAAATGAGTACTCTTACAAACACCTGGGCGGCAAAATCGCAGCCAGGGGGCCTGTGCAGGGACAGGTTGGATCATTGGCCAACCAAGCGTACGTTTCTATCAAAAAGGAAACAGTCATGAAAAAAACGTTTATTATTATATGCATAGTATTATTTTGGACTTCTCCAAACTGTTTGGCTGGTTTTTCTTCTTACAAAGATTCATATTCAACAGATATGGCCGTAGCTCCTGTCTATATACCAGACCAAGGACTATTCAACTTTGTCATAAAAATACAGTTTCTTCTTGAACCCTATGATAAAAAGCCATACACAACAGACTCGTATAGCCAATTTATCAGCAGGATATCTCTTGAATGGAGTGACATAGCTACTCATACCATACTATCAAGTAATATCAGTAAAGTAAGCGATATAAAACAACTAAAAAATGATATTAAAGCAGAGATCAACAAACGTGCTGAAATATTAAAAAGCATGTATACGTTAAAGAAGCAAACCGAATTGATTTATTCCATTACGGGATGTTACCTTGTAAAACCGGATTAGCCTGATTTCCCCATCAACATCTTGTCTTCTTTGAAAAAAATACATACAAGAATATGTATGTGATGTCCGTGATCAGGCTGAAATTTCAAGGAGACATTCGAGTTCGTTTTGCTGCCGTTGTGTCGGCCCATTTTAACAATCATGCAATAAAGACATTCTTATGTATTCCTTCCTTCGTGGGTATCTCTTCAAGCTGCTGGTCAGTATCTCCATAATTGGTTTTATTGCCAGCCGCATCGAATGGCTGACCTTTGTCGAAACCATTAACAATGCGCATATTCCTCTGCTCACCACAGCCTTTGTCCTCCTCTGGGTGGAGAGGGGATGGGCTGTGTTTAAGTGGCAGTATCTCCTGCGGGCGCAAAAAAGCAATATTGCCCTGTGGCCGCTTTTTTGTATTTATAATATTGGAGCATTTTGGGGGCTTTTTTTACCTTCAAGTTTAAGCACTGATGTGGTGCGGGGCTATTACTTGTCCAGGCAAACAGCAAATCTGGAGCTTTCTGCTTCCTCCGTAATTGTGGATAGAATGATGGGCCTTTTCTCCCTCCTGTTTTGTTGCCTGATGAGTGTGCTCATCTACTCCAGCACCTTTTCATCAGAAGTTTTTCAATCTGTGTTATTGTTCAGCACAGCTTGTCTGTTAGTGTCCCTGGCAGCTTTCTGGCAAGGCGTATCGAATTATCTGGAAAGGCATATCCCTTTTTTCACCCGCTCCCCGATGGGGAAAAAAATTATCGGGATGCATAGAGCATTCTTACGCTTCAAGCAGTATCCCCTAGTGATGTTCACCTCATTTGTGTATTCGTTGATTTTACAGGTTATCAGGGTGGTAACCATTTATATTACCGCTCTTGCTTTTGGTGTTGAGGCAGAACTGGTCACCTTTTTTATTGTCGTACCGATAACAGTTATCATTATAATGATTCCGGTTTCTATTGGGGGACTTGGAGTTCGGGAGGGATCATTTGTCAGCATGTTCTCCCTGGTTGGGTTGCATGTCAATGAATCTTTTGCCCTTTCAGGAACCAATTCTATCATGGTCACCATCATAGGTTTGTGTGGTGGTATTTTTTACATGTTTGCAAAGCTGAAGACTGGGGAGCAACCAGCTTCAACAGATGTGTCCTACTCGAAAAAATAATGGAGAGGTAGAGTGACAACTTTTTCCACTGCTGATGTAACCGTCGCTGTTTTAAACTATAATGGACGGGACATAATTCCTGATCTCTTTGCGTCAATCCGCAAGTTAGAGGCGCCGCCCGGTGCAGTAATCATGGTCGATGATGGCTCAACCGATGGCAGCAGGCAATGGGTGACTGAGCATTATCCTGAAGTGCGAATTGCAAGTTTTACACACAATTCTGGCGGCATGCTCAATGTGGTCCGCAACCGTGCGCTCCAGGAAGCTCAAACGCCGTTAGTCTTCCTGGTAGACAATGATGTGGTACTCACTCCTGATTGTGTGGAAAAAGCGGTTGAGGCCATGAATACCCTGCCGGAAGCTGTGGCCTGTATGACGCGTGCGGTGTATGAACAGAGGGAAAACATCATCTACCAGGATGGTCAAATCCTCCATTATGTAGGAGCTTCCCCTAATCTTAACCGTGACCGGGATGTTGCAGATGTGGATAAGAAGCCCCGTTTAAGTATTGGCTGGGGGTCCCAACTCATTAACAAGGAAAAGACCGCCGAGCTTGGCTGGTTTAACGAAGACTACTACATGGGCTGGGGGGATGACGGAGAATTTAACCATAAACTCAATATGGCAGGCCGGCTCTGCTACCATGTCCCTGCTTCTGTGGTGATCCATAAGCGACACACTCCCTCCAAAAGATATGCTGCCACGGTGAGTAACCGCTGGCGCTTTTTGCTGGAAATGTACAAAGTGCGGACCCTTTTGCTTATTACACCAGCTTTGCTCTTCTACGAAGGTGCTCTTTTCTTTTTTTTGCTTCTGCAGAGACGTCCTTTGGACTATTTGAAAGGGATGGCCACTGTACTCCGACAGTTACCTTCCATATTGAAACAGCGCAAATTCATCCAGTCCCACCGTAAAAAAAGTGATCGCCAACTCATGGGAGCGGGCGATATTTTTATATACTCAGACGAAATGGATTCAGCTCTCCTCCAGTATGGGTATAAACTTTTGAACAAGACTTTATCGTGGTACTGGAAGATAGTGCACAACGCCATATAACCTGGCAGGCCCTGTTTCTGCTCTCAGCTCACCCCTCTTGTTGCCTATTACACTCAACAGGATACCCACCTTGCCATGACTACAGATCAGGGGAAAAAGGGCCAGATATATGGAATGGCCACCGTTGCGGCAACAACCACAAAAACATTGAGTGGTATGCCTAATTTCAGATAGTCCATAAATGAGTAGCCACCAGGAGCATAGACCAAAAGATTGGTCTTATAGCCCACCGGGGTAGCAAAACAGGCACTTGCACCAAAACAGACACCAATAATAAACGGTCTGGGATCAACCCCTATGCCAATGGCCGTTGATACCGCTATGGGGAGCAACAGCACAGCGGTGGCATTGTTACTGAGAATCTGGGTGCTGATACTGGTCAGCATTATCATTGCTCCCAGGATATATGTTGGTGGAAATCCATGAAACAGACGGAGAAAAGCTTCGGCATAGAGCTGGCTGGTGCCAGTTTTCAGCATCGCCGTCCCCAAAGCAATGGTGCCGACAATCAACAGCAGCACATCGCCGTGCAGGGCTTTATAGGCATCGCGCATCTGCAGGCAGCCCGTAATAATCATAAGAAAGGCCGCAGTCAGCGAGCAGATCATAATATCGGCAATCCCCAGGGTGGCCGTTCCTATCATGCAGGCAAAGTTGACCATTGCCCATACAGCCTTGCGCTTATGAACAAGCTCTTCATGAACATCCTCAACCACGATATAATCGAAATTGTGGCGAATACCATCTATCTTTTTTTCCGTACACCAGACAAGGACAACATCACCGTTTTTAAGCTGGACATCTTTGAGTTGCTGCCTGCTGAGATGGAGCTTGCTTCTTTTGAGAGCAATGATATTGATTTCAGCATCAGTGGCCAATTCGGTATCTTCAAGTTTCTGCCCGATCAGTGAGGAATACGGGGTAATAACCAGCTCCAGTACTACCGGTGAATCTTTCTGGGGACCAAGAAACAGGCCCTGTTCCGCCCTTGGGAGTTCCACCCCTTCATTGCGCAGAATATCAACCAAATCGTTCAAATTCCCTTTGACCAACAGGATGTCATCAGCAAAAATGGCTCTGTTTTCTCGCTCGGGATGATAAACATGGGAACGACAGATATGCTCAACTACTTGAACAGAAGGATACTGGGCCGAAAAAACCTCTGTGGAGAGGGTGCCGACCAGTGGACAGGAGGGCGGTATCTTCAATTCGGCGATGTAGAGTTTGTGCTCCCCTCCCTGTACATGGCACACAGGGCTGGCCAGATTTGGCAGTATCTTGGGGGCAATAAAAAGCAGTATCAGAATCCCGACCATCGCCACGGGCACCCCCAGGGTCGCCAGTTCAAACATGGCAAGGGGGGGATAGCCATAGGTTGCGCTTAAATCGCTGATAATAATATTGGTTGAGGTGCCAATCAGGGTACAGGTGCCCGCGAGAATAGAGGCGTACGAGACAGGAATAAGAAACTTTGACGGGCTGAGCCCGAATTCACAGCACATCGACATGATCACTGGAATAAACAGGATCACCACCGGGGTGTTGTTGATAAAGGCCGAGGCCACCCCTACCGTCATCAGAATGATGACCATAGCAACAGTCACATTTCCCCGGGCCAGTGCAAGTATCTGACGACTAAGAAATTCCACCCCGCCTGTACGGACGATGCCTTTACTGACCACAAACATGGCAGCAACAGTGACCACTGCCGGGTTGGCAAAGCCTGCCACCGCCTCAGCCGGGGTAAGGATACTGGACACGGTCAACAGCACCATGATCCCGATGGCTGTCAAGGCCACAGAAATCTTCTCAGAAATAAGAAGGTAGAGCGTTACCAGAAGAGTGCAGCTTGTTATGTAGATATCCATAAGAGCAGTACCCAAAAAGCATGAAAAAAAATAATCCTGCAATTGGGGAGACCAAGGACCATATACAAAGCTGTATTCGTCCCGGTGTCACATGAGCTGAGTAAAAAAAGGAGAAGGAGTTGGCAAGATCTGTGGATGCAAGAGTGGAGATACAAGGAAAGCGACCGCTCAGGGGGCAGGGTACGCTGTTTTGTCATAAAGCCATGGACAAAACAGGCATAAAAAAAGCGACAGACTTGTCTGTCGCCTTGATCGGCAAGCTCTACAGTTCCAGCACCCAGTCAGGTATGCGGTGCAGGATGTACTCTGTGACTTTCATTTGTGCATCTGCATCTTTTTTTGAAATGCCAGCATCCCGCATCACCTCATCGTAATCAAACCAGCACAGTTCCTTGTCTTCCTGGCTGTATACGGTCAAGATACGATGGTCAGGACATCGCACATCTTCTTCTTCCTGGATGGCAGCGACAAGACGTGCAGCCTCATCGTATGGCAGGAACCGCTCCTTTTCACTCATTGTTCACCCCATAAGAACTGAAGTACTCCCTGACTGAGGTGACATAGACAACAGCTGTGACGGAGCACACTGCCATATCACCTTGGATAAAAGTATCAGGCAGCAGGTTTTACAACCGCACCGGAACGGATACAGCGGGTGCATACCTTGAGACGAACGGTTCTGCCGTTGCTGTCCACCATCCTGACGTTCTGCAGATTTGGCAGCCAGCGGCGTCTTGTCTTATTATGGGCATGGCTGACGTTATTGCCGGTCACAGGTCCCTTGCCACAAATTTCACATATACGTGCCATTTTTTGATCTCCTCAGACTGACATTTTTCACAAGCTGTTCTTTGTACCCAAAACGGTTTACAAATGCAAGTTTTTTCATGCTCATTGCAGAACCTCCTGTTTTTTCTTCTCCTGAGCCAAACGAGCTACACCCTTTGAGTCCCCGAGTGCACGGCTGTCCCCCAGCCAACATTACTCATGTACATCTTGAAAAATTCAAAAAAATAGTAAAAGATGACCTATCGTCAATTGCTTCAATAGGCCACCCAAAGCTCAGCACAGGCGGCGCCATCTTCGGCAGTATTTTGACAGCAAAGAGTGGACGCTCCCTAAGAGAACCAAACACTTTACATCTGGCGCTGCCAGGGCTGAGGAGTTATCTGGGCGCAACAACTACACTCCTCACGCATCCCTGCCAAGGGAACAACCGCCTCAGTCGAGAAACTCCCTGTTTTCCGTCTGTGCATATTCGTTGCAAGGTGCAGTCTCCAGGGTGTAGGGTTGTCTCTCATGCTCCTGCAGACAGAAGAGTCAAGGCCTGGCCGGGAAAAAGACGTGCATCTGGGCGCCAACACCAACCTGTGAACCGGCGCAAAAAGCGGTCAGAACGTACACCAATGACGCCATTCAAACAACTGTGCAACAGGCTGGCGCCCCATCTTTCCCAGCCTGAACTTGCATTGATTCCAAGAAATTACGATAGAGTTGGAGACATCCTGATCACCCGTCTTGCCCCAGAACTGCGTCCATGGGAACAGGAAATCGGCCAGGCATATCTTGTCGTCCACCGGTGGGTGCGTGTTGTTGCAATCAAAACGGAACCATGCACAGGGGAATATCGAACCAGCAAGCTGCGAATCATCGCCGGCGAACCATGCCTGGACACCCTCCACCGTGAAAACGGCATTCAGCTGCGACTCAATCCGGCAGAGGTCTACTTTTCGCCCCGCATGGCCAGTGAGCGGCTACGATTGAGCAGAGCTATCACGCAGGGTGAACGGGTCGCGGTGCTCTGTTCAGGTATAGCACCCCTGCCTCTGGTCATCGCCTGCCACAGCAAGGCCGCCCACGTCCTGGGGGTAGAAAAGAACCCGAGGGCACATGCCTTTGCCCAGGAGAATGTTACTCTGAACAATCTGCAAGACAAGGTCTCGCTTATTTGCGCTGACGTGGCGTGTATGAATCATCCAAAGGCCAGACATCATGACCGGGTCATCACCATGCTGCCCACGGATCATTTCAAACTGCTCCCAACAGCCCTGGCGCTGCTCTCTTCGGGGGGAAAACTGCACCATTACGCCATGGTCTGCAAGGAAGAACATCCCTCGGTAATGGCCGCCATATCCCGCGCTTGTCAAAGCGCAGACCGATCAGCTGGCCGGATAGAATATCTTCGGTGTGGCCACTGCGGCCCCCAAACCTACCGCGTCTGTTATACGCTCACCATCAGGTAAGGCCATGCGAGCATCCTTTTCTGCTGCCAGTTTCAATTGCAAGCCGCATCCCAATATGGTATGAGAACACACCGTGGCAAAAGGGTCGGCCAGCTAGAATTTCCCATGAACATTTTGTTGTCTTTGAGAAAAAGAGGAAAACAGTTGAATGCGATTCCTTTCAGGAATTTCCAGTTTCCCTAAAATGTTCACCCAAGATCGGCTCAAACAAACCGGGTATCACATTCCGGTCAGATCCATTCTGCCATCGAATACACCCTTTCGATTCTTATGCCCATTGTCAGTCAGGAGTAGGTCATGGCAAGACAACACAGCACTGTACAAGCCCAGACGCTGTATATCGCTTTAGCAGCATCTCTTCTCGCCGGCTTTGTGCTTGGAGTTTTGTACAGCTCCTATAAACTGCCATTGATCGAAGGGCACGCACAGCAACCGCCACAAACAAAACAAGGTGTAGATCCCACAGGACAACTCAAGGCGCGGCTCCAGAACAATCCCCGCGACAGCCAGGCCTGGGTTCAGCTTGGCCACGTATATTTTGAAAGCAATCAGTATGTTCACGCCATTGAAGCCTACCAGCAGGCGCTTAAACTTCTTCCCAATGAGCCCGACATCATGACTGATCTGGGCATTATGTACCGCCGAAACGGCCAACCTGACAAAGCCCTGGCCGAATTCAACAAGGTCATCGCTCTGGCTTCCGGCCATCAACAGGCTCGCTTCAACAAAGGCGTGGTGTTGCTTTGGGACATGCATGATAAGGCCGAAGCCCTGCGTGTCTGGAAAGAACTCCTTACCCTCAACCCCCTGGCCCTAACCCCTGCAGGCGATCCCCTGTCAGAGATGGTGGAACAACTGGAGCAGGAAAGCCAGTAAAACCTGTTGTATCTTCCCGGATAGTAGGGGTTTCCTGCTTGACAGCTCAATTTCGCACCTATATATTTGCAACCCGTCCCCCCCGCAATAAAGCAAAAGAGAGGATTGATAATGCGTACTATGCTAGGCACCCAGGCAATAATCCAATGTTTAAAGGAACAGGGTGTGGACTTGGTTTTCGGCTATCCGGGCGGTGCGGTCATAGAACTCTATGACGAACTCTGCAAAACAGATATCAAACACATTCTGGTACGCCATGAACAGGGAGCCGTACACGCTGCAGACGGCTACGCCCGGGCCACGGGAAAGGTTGGCGTAGCGGTCCTCACCTCCGGGCCGGGCGCGACCAACGGTGTCACCGCCATAGCCACGGCCTACTGTGACTCGATCCCACTGGTCGTCCTCACCGGTCAGGTGCCCAGGCCGCTCATCGGCAATGATGCTTTCCAGGAAGTAGACATCGTAGGGATCACCAGGCCATGCACCAAGCACAACTACCTGGTCAATGATCCAGAGCAGCTGGTATCCACCCTCCGGGAGGCCTTTTTCATTGCAGCCTCGGGACGCCCAGGCCCTGTACTGGTGGATCTGCCCAAGGATGTTATGGCTTCGGAGATTGTCTATCCGGAGCCGGAGGAAACACGTATGCAGACCTACCAGCCGAACACCAAACCCCATCCAGGTCAGGTAGAGAAAGCCTGTCAGGCCATGGTCCAGGCTCGGCAACCGGTGCTCTATGTCGGGGGTGGTGTTGTCCTCGCCAATGCCCACCAGGAATTAACGCAGCTAGCCAGACGCCTCCACATCCCGGTCACCATGACCCTCATGGGACTGGGGGGATTCCCAGGCACGGACCCGCTCTCCATGGGCATGCTGGGCATGCATGGAACCTACGCGGCCAACATGGCCGTTGCCAAAAGCGATCTGCTGATAGCTGTAGGCGCCCGGTTCGATGACCGGGTCACCGGCAAGCTGGACGCCTTTGCACCAGAGGCCAAGATCATACACATTGACATTGACCCAACCTCCATCAGTAAAAATGTGGACGTTGATATCCCCCTTGTTGCAGACTGTAAACTGGCTCTGAAAGCCATCAACTCCCAATTGGACAAGTCCTCCTTGGCAGAGGAAGAGGTCGCGGCAGGGCATCATTCCTGGGTGGATCAAATCCGGGAATGGAATGACCAGCATCCTCTAACCTATGTGGAGGAAAGAGACATCATCAAGCCACAGTTTGTGATTGAAAAAATCGATGAACTGACCCAAGGAAATGGACTCATTACCACAGAAGTCGGTCAGAACCAGATGTGGGCAGCCCAATTCTACAAGTTCAACCAGCCCCGCCGTCTGCTTACTTCCGGCGGTCTGGGGACCATGGGCTATGGCCTGCCGGCTGCCATAGGAGCCAAGCTGGCCTATCCTGACCTGCATGTCATTGATATAGCGGGAGACGGCTCCATCCAGATGAATATTCAGGAACTGGCCACAGCCAAACAGTGGGGTACCGACGTCAAAATTGCCATTCTCAATAACAACTACTTGGGAATGGTCCGCCAATGGCAGGAACTCTTCTACAACAAGCACTACGCTTCAACGGCCATGGACCATACACCTGATTTTGTCGAGCTGGCAAAAGCCTATGGTGCCGTGGGCTTAAGAGCCTGCAAAAAGGATGAAGTTGAACCCCTCATCAAAGAAGCACTGGCAACAGACAATGTCGTTATCATGGATTTTGTCATCAGCCGGGAGGAAGGGGTTTTCCCCATGGTACCGGCAGGCAAAGCAACCACGGAGATGCTCCTTGTCTGACATAACCAGCAAAATACAACTTGGCTGGATCGTGACCGGGTACGTACACTAACAGGACAAACAGCAATGAAACATACCTTATCCGTGCTGCTACAAAACAAGCCAGGGGCTCTCTCCCGGGTCACTGGCCTATTCAGCGGGCGTTGCTTTAACATTGAGAGCCTCTGTGTCGCCGAAACCATGGACCCATCCATCTCCTGCCTTACCCTGGTTACCAATGGCGAGGCAGGGGTGATCGAACAGGTGATGAAACAGTTGCATAAGCTCATTGACGTCATCAAGGTCAGTGATATCAGTGAAAGTGAATATGTGGGGCGTGAGATGGTGCTCGTCCGGGTCAAAGCGGATGCCGGAACCAGGGCAGAGGTTCTGCGCATCATTGATATCTTTCGAGGCAAGGTTGTCGACGTCACCCCCAACTCCTATACCGTTGAAGTCACCGGGTCTGAATCGAAAATCAAGGCGGTTATAGATATTCTAAGGCCACTGGGTATCAAAGAAATTGTACGCACCGGGACCATCGCCATGGCCAGGGCGTCTAAAAATATATGACCATCAGGTGCTCTATGCCCAAGGGGTATTTCGAGGCCCGATGCTGCAATACACACGCCAGACAGCTTGTAGAGATATGACCATGCACAACGATGAACCTGCCCATGTACCGGAAAATACGCAGGGCAATAAATTTTATCCACTGCCATGCCTGATCACCTGCGCGAGCCTGTTCAGCGGGTTTTACGCCATAGTGGCCTCCTTCAACGGCCACTTCCTGGCCGCTGCTGTGGCCATCTTGATCGCAGGGGTTTTTGACGGCTTGGATGGGCGCATTGCCCGGATAACCAACTCCACCTCACAGTTTGGGATGGAACTCGACTCCCTCTGCGATATGGTTTCTTTCGGCGTCGCTCCTGCCGTTCTTGCCTATCTCTGGGCCTTGACCCCGTATGGGCGCTATGGCTGGCTTGCGGCTTTCCTGTATGTGGCCACAACAGCTCTGCGCCTGGCCCGGTTCAACGCACAGGCAGAGGAAGCCCCAGGACACGACTTTATCGGGCTCCCCTGCCCCGCAGCGGCGGGGATGATCGCCACAACTGTCATGTTCAGCCGTTTTCTGGGGGCCACCGACACCGTCAAACATGTCTCCGTCCTACTCCTGGTCTACCTGCTTTCCTACCTCATGGTCTCCACCCATCGCTATCTCAGCTTCAAACAAACCAATATAGCCAAGGAAAGAAAATTCCAGTTGATTGTCGCCATGGTACTCCTGTTTATCCTGCTGGCAACCGAACCGCCAATAACCCTGTTTATCGCTGCCCTGCTCTATGTGCTGCACGGTCCAGTCCTGGCCGTGAAAGACGGCATTGCCCACAAAAAGCAAGCCAGGAAAAAACGCCTCCCTTCGCAGGACAACATCCTGTAAACCGTGCGCATAACAGGGGGCCAGTGCAGAGGGCGGAGCATATCTCCTCCCAGGGGTTTGTCGTATATCCGTCCCACCTGTGACCGGGTCAGGGAGGCTATCTTCAACATACTCGGTCCAAAAGTGCACGGCGCCAATGTACTGGACTGCTTTGCAGGCACCGGGGCCCTAGGTATTGAGGCACTCAGCAGAGGGGCAAACCATGCCGTGTTCATTGATCGATCACGACGATCTCTTGAACTGATTACCCATAACCTGCTCCTTTGTTTTCCCAAGCCAAGGGCACTCTGCATTCTGCATAAACTCGACGCGCAGACCCGACTCAGGAGCCTGCGGAAACAGATGCCTCCAGCCATAGCCTTTGACCTGATTTTTCTGGACCCTCCATACGGAAACCGTCTGATTCCCCCAGTTCTTTCCCTCATCGAGCAGGGTAATTTACTTGCAGACAAGGGGGTGATAGTAGTAGAAGAACATGGGAAGACTCAGCTCCCTGAAACACCCTCCCAGCTCCGCATGTTCGACCACCGTACCTATGGAGAAACCGGTATCTGGTTGTACAATGCCAATAGCAGGGTGGCTGAATAACCCGTGGGGAAAAGCACTGCTCTGGTCCCGGAACATGCGGGCAAGAAGCCCAAGGATGCATGCAGCTAATGTCTGGACAAAAACCTGTCAACAGCAGAGTACAGCCTGCCGCTTCCCGCCGGGTTGTGCTTAAAAAAATATGCGCCTGGTCGGTCACCGGGACACTGCTGGCCCTGCTCTATCCCCTTATCAGATTCACCAGGTACCGGGTCACTCCCAAACCGCGCCGCATCACGATTCCCGGCCCCTTGCCGCTTAGCGGGTATCACACCGAAAAGGACTTCATCCTCTTTGCCAACCAGACCGGTGCCCATGCCGTCTCCCGTATCTGCACCCACCTGGGCTGCCGACTCAACTATCTGGAAGATCGTCAGTACATGGAGTGTCCCTGCCACCAGAGCAGATTTTCACCCCAGGGCGAACGACTTGTCGGCCCGGCGCAAAAAAATCTGCCCGTCTATGGGGTAGAAGTACGAACCGACCAGACCGGCAAAGTACAGGCCTACGTGGTTGAGCTGCTATGATCAGGTTCGCTGCGGCAGGGCTTTTTCGACGACTACGACACTTCCTCCTCCACAACCGCTGGGGCGGCCAAACTCTGATCTGCCTCTATATTTCTCTGATCTCAGGGATACTGCTGACCATACAGTACGATGTCCGCACCCCCTATTATGCAACGGCAACCATAGAACTTGTTATCCCCTATGGTAGCTTTTGGAGAGCCCTGCACTACTACTCCAGCCAAGCCTTTTTCCTTCTGCTGCTGGCCCATATCACGGCTGTTCTCTGCACCCGGGAAGACCTCCCCGCACGGCCCGGCTGGATACGGTTATCTGCCTCCCTGCCCATAGCCGTGCTGCTGCTGTTTACCGGCTATGTGCTGCGCGCAGACGCCACCGGTGAAGCGGCTGGACGCATTGCCGAAAACATCTGCCTCTCCATCCCTGTGGCAGGGGCCTGGCTGAATGACATGCTGTTTGATATCACCCGAAGCGGCATACGCAAGCCCTACCTCCACCATCTCATAGGGTTTGTGGCTCTGGGGGCCTTTTCCATCTGGCCTCACCTCCGTCGCTATCCAGTCTCCTGGTGCCAACATGGCCTGCTCATCCTATTCCTGCTGACGATTTCCGCACTTGTACCCGCTCCCCTGGAGCCTGAACGGTTTGGACTGCTGCACATAGCGGGCCCCTGGTTCTTTCTTGGGCTGCAAGAGCTGCTCCGCTACCTGCACCCCTTTGCAGCCGGGGTCCTGGTTCCCATCATACCGGTACTGGTGCTGTTCTTTCTGCCAAAACAGCACCAGTACCGTTTCTGGGGGTATGCGCTGCTTCTTCTCTGGCTGCTTGTTTATGCCATTCTGACCTGGATCAGCTTGGCACGGATTTAAAAAAATGCACCCGCACCTGTACGCCCCCCATCCTCGGCGACCCCGCCACCTGTCCCTCACTGCTTTCGGGTCCGTAGGATGGCTGTTACGGTTTCACAGAGGCAGGCAGGCTCATTCGAGGTATGACACATGAGAAAAATTGCCCTCTACGGAAAAGGCGGTATCGGCAAATCGACCATTGCGGCCAACCTGTCAGCCTCCCTTGCCATGCAGGGGTTACAAGTCCTGCAGATCGGCTGCGACCCCAAACATGACTCAACCCGGCTGCTGGTACATGGTCGACCAGTCGTGACCATTCTTGACTACATGCGGGAGGTACCGCCCCTCAAACAACGACTCAGTGATCTGCTGCACACCGGTTTCTCCGGGGTGGTATGTGCAGAGGCCGGCGGGCCCGAACCTGGGGTCGGCTGCGCAGGCAGGGGGATTCTCAGTGCCTTTGCCCTCTTTGAACGTTTGGGTTTACGCACCGATGAATTTGATATTATCCTCTACGATGTGCTGGGAGATGTTGTCTGCGGGGGATTTGCCGTACCGCTACGGAAAGGGTTCGCCGACGAGGTCTATGTCGTCACCTCCGAGGAGTTCATGTCCATATACGCGGCCAACAATATACTCAAGGGTGTGGCAAACTTTGACCAGGACGGATTTCGTCTGGCCGGCATAATTCTCAACAGCCGCGGCAAGGAGGAAGATGCTGCACCGGTCTACCGATTTGCACAAGCCGTGGGGCTGCCCATTGTCTGCCATGTTCCCAGAAGCGATTATTTCCGGCGAGCCGAAGAAGGGAACCACACTGTGATTGAAGACTTCCCCCAATCTCCACCCGGCAAGCTCCTCTCTGCACTGGCCCACCAGGTTAACAACAGCAACCAGCTCCATCCGGCCCGGCCCCTGGGTACAGCACATCTGGAAGAGGTGGTATACGCCAAAACCGAACCCAGGAAGGACACAGAAAAGATTGCAGCGCCACCCTCTATGTCCGCGCAGACGGAACCCGCTCCAGTTGATCTAGCCCTGAGCATTCCCTCTTCTCACGCCGCCAGGGAACAGAATGATCCCGCCACCCTATCCAAAAGTATGCTCTTTCGTGAACCTCTCCACGGGTGTGCATTTACCGGCGCCATCTGTACAACCACCCAGATACATGGTGCAATAACCGTTGCCCACGCCCCGCGGAGCTGCTCTCACATTGCCCACAGGACCATAGTGACCAGCGGAATACGGACCCGTTTGCAGACAGGAAGCATTCTGCCCAGGCAGCTCAATCCCTTGATTGTCAGCTCCGATATGAACGAAAGGGGGGTGATTTACGGGGGTGAAAACGACCTGTACAATACTCTGTATGCGGCAATGAAACAAAAGCCCGAGGCAGTTTTTGTTGTCACCTCCTGTCCCTCAGGCGTTATCGGAGATGATCCTGACACAGTCATCAAAAAAATCCGCTCGTCTTTCCCCGCCATTCCCGTCTGTGCCATTACAACCGATGGCAACATCCGCGGAGACTACATGCAGGGTGTCATCAATGCCTGTCTGGAGGGAGCTGCCGGCCTGATAGATCGCACCCAGGAGTCCAGAGACGACCAGGTGAACATCCTGGCTGAAAAAAATATTGCCAACAATGCCGAGGCCAATTTCCAGGTGGTGATACAACTCCTGAACAAAATGGGTGTTGGGGTCAACTGCCGCTTTGTACGCAACACCACTGTTAAGGCCCTGGAAAATTTCAACCGGGCCCGACTCAACCTTCTGGCCTATGAGGACCATTTCGGCCGCCTGCTTCGTTCCTATTTCAGTACCCACTTTCAGGCCACCTTTGCCTCTTACCCCTTTCCCGTAGGCATGCATGCCACCAGGCAATGGCTGCTGGATATCGGTTCTTTTTTTGATAAAAGCCATATAGCTAAGGCAACAGCCGACGAATACCAGCAACGCTACCAAAAAGCCATTGCACGAATCCGTCCCAGCCTGGCAGGGAAAAAAATCATGATCGTCAGCTATATTCATGATGTGGACTGGATACTGGAAACAGCCTTTGACCTGGATATGGAGGTCCAGAAAGTTGGTATTCTCCACTACAGCCAGGATCATCTGTTTCGCACCAGGTACACCAATCGTTTTGCACTGGAACTTGATTATACCCCGGAAAAACGGGATGCCGATCTGCTGCGGTTTTGTCCAGATCTGTTACTCTGCAACTATGTGCCCAGGGATCTCCCCCTGCCCCTGCATGTGGACGGAATACCGCTCTGTCCAGATGTAGGTTTTTATGGCGGTCTGGCCCTAGCCAATCGCTGGACAGCACTCCTCAAGGCCCCCTTAGTGGAAGGATGGAGGCAAGATGGAATACACAATGCATAGCATGCCCCCAGACGGTTTTACCGGGGCCATCACCGCAGTGGAAGGCATACAGGATGCCGCTGTCCTGCTCAACGGCCCCACTGGCTGTAAATTTTATCATGGTGCTCTCTCAGATGGTCGGCTGCCCAGAGAGAGCTCCATGGATCCGCTCGGGTTTTCCGATGAATTCTATTTTGGCCAGCCTCGGATACCGGCCACCTATCTGGATGATCAAGATTACGTCTTTGGTGCCACGGAAAAACTGCAAAAAATCCTGCCACAGGTCGCGGCAAAGGGCCACAAGCTCATCGCGGTGATCAATTCGCCTGGGGCAGCCCTTATAGGGGATGACCTGGAGCGTTTCATCCAGGCTGCCGGTCTGCCGGTACCCTGTATCGCCATGGAGTCAACCGGGTTTTCCTCTGGATTTTCCCAGGGATTTCAAGATGCTGTGGTACAATGTTTGCGGAGACTTTCCCCGCCTTCGCGCACCATACAAAAAAAACGAGTCAATCTCATAGGTCTGTCCATCTTTCAGCGATGCTGGGAAGGCGACGTGCTGGAGCTGCAGCGCCTACTGGCTCTCTGCGGCATCCAAGTGCATTGCTCCCTCTGCGCCGGCTGCACCGTGGAAGAACTGCTCCATTTCCGCTCAGCTGAGTTGTCCGTGGTTGTTCACCCGGAATATGCGGACCATCTGGGTACCTTTCTTCAAAGCGCCTACGGCTGTTCCCTTTTGCAGGTTACACCTTGTGCGCCCATAGGCTTTGAAGAAACAGAGCGCTGGCTGCAGGGGGTATGCGACGCGCTGCATGTGGACCCCGAACCGGCCATGCGGGACGTACGACAGGCCCGGCAAAGAGCCTACCACAGCCTGAGCCGCTATAACTCGCTCACCAGCCTGCCCCGAGGTGCGACCTTCAGTATCCAAGCAGACGGTGCGATGACCCTGGCTTTAACACAATGGCTGTACCACTACCTGGGTATGGTCCCGCTGGCTGTTGCCTGCCATGAAGCTACCCGTGAGCAATCTCTGCTACTGCAGCGTTTTGTCCAGGATATCGATTGTACGGCATCCTTGAGTCCTCAGTCTGTCGAACACCGACCCGACTTAGCCTTGGGCAGTGAGGTATTCCTCAGCGGATTTCGAGCCCAGGGTCTTGACATAGCAGGTATAGACATCGCCCTGCCAGACAGCGGTATGGTGGAAGTAACACCCCGGTGTCTTGTGGGGAACAGTGGTACACTCTGGCTCCTGGAACGGATATTAAACGAGTTATTGAAAAAAACCTGAAAGGGCAAGGGGTCTCAGTTGCCTGAAGCTCCTTAACCCGGCTTGCTCATCAGCTCAAATGGTGCCCCTGGGTTGACCTTTGGGGCTCAGTTTGACGATATTTGAACCTGCTTGTGGACAGCACATACTCAGAACTCCGGAACTCAACCCAAGCTTGAGGCTGCAATTTTGTTTTTTCTATAATTACAACATGTTACCAGTGCACAGCCTTCAGCTCTGGCACTACATCTTTTATTTTGCCGCAATTGTCGTTGTAACGGATTTGCCAGGATGGCATTTAACACCAAGAATTGAATATATTTT
>PDWJ01002138.1_pt1 | contig 29978 bp, 27 predicted proteins | sample 1430881 | NCBI WGS metagenome assembly PDWJ01 (sample SAMN01162460, study PRJNA174530) | Oral metagenome, whole genome shotgun sequencing project. | biome: Marine environment; feature: Marine mammal; material: Swab sample of the gingival sulcus; isolation source: swab sample of gingival sulcus...
CGCCCGCACCACCCACATCGGCCCCTATGGCGCCGTTAGGCGACGTATGGCGCCGGCGCGCCGCTACCCGACGTACCCCAACAGCGCCATAGGGTCCAAGATGACCGGTTCGACTCCGCCACAGGTGCCTGAAATGACCGGCCCATGCGTTCTGCTGCGAGGAGGAACCCCGGAGTCACGCAACCACATCGACCAAACAGCCCAGACAGGACGCCGGGTTTCGCCCGCTCACGAGCGTCCTCGCGTGCCCTGGCCGCATACGAAAGATCGAAGCTAGTCCCTGAGCACCGCTGGAAGCATGGCTTCAGGGCAGGCGATCGCCGCGCAGCGCCCACGCCGCGATGCTGCGAAGGTATTCCGGAGCCGGGTCAGCGATGTCCCGCTTGTGCTTTTCGGGGTCGAATGCTGCCAGCACCTCCGCGGTGGGCCAGGTCAGCGACGCCACCTGCAGGGCGTTGGCCCGCCTGCCATCGATGGTCCAGCCCAGCGAGGTGATGAGCGCGGCCACCAATCGCAGTGTGGACTCGTATTCCATGCCCACCGCCGTGGCCAGCAGTATCGCGACGCCCGCATCGAACTCAGCGCCCTTGCCGGCCGGCAGCGCGGTCAGTAGCTGCCGCAGCAGCGCACGGTCATCGTCCCCGGCCTTGCGGGCGGCCGGGCTCAGCACCAGCCGGTTCTTGTACTTGCGCACCAGCTTGGCCCGCTGGGCGGCCTGCCGCAGGCTGTACACGGCCGGTGTCTGGTCCTCCCGATTCCCTTGGCCGCAGATGTGGTCGGTCAGGTCGAGTCGCTGCACCAATTCGGTCACAACGGCGGGTTTCAGGTAGCCCGCACCGGTCAGTGGCAGCCCGTCCTGGCCCACCATGTCCAGCAGGACTCGCACGCCGGCGACCGCCGTGCTCACCGCTTCCTCGGTCAGTTCCGGCGGTTCGTCGGGAATCATGGTCAGCAACAGCGTCACCTCGGATGCCCCCGCCGGGTCGAGCCTACCGACGTAGTCGACCACCGCCTGCGACCAGACGTCGCTCAGCGGTTCGCACAACCCGCCGACGGTGAACGAGGCGCCGTCCCGTATCTGGGCCAGCACGTCGTTGACCTCCGTGACGTCGAACCGCTCGGGGTCGAAGCCGGGCGGCAACCAGTCCAGCAACTCCTCCCGAGAGATATGATGGGGTTCCTCGCCGCGGACGGCTGCGATCACGTCCTGGTAGCCCCAGGGACCCCCGCAATCCTCGGGCGGGCAGGCCCGGGCACCACCGACACAATGAACCGGCGGATCGTCCGGGTCACGGGGCAGCACCTTTTTCACCGTGATGGTGTGCTCCCAGCCGTCACCGAAGTCGTAGTCGTGGTGCAACCGCTGGCCGGGCTCGGCCAGCACCTGGTCCAACCGGACCGTCGACTCATGGACGGAATCCTCTTCGATCTCAGACCCGCAGCCGGTACGTCACCGGCTGCTCCCGCGGCTGCAGCAGAACCGGTCTCCTTCGTTGGATCCCACCGAACCCGCCGGGCATCCCCGTCCGCCCCATCATGCCCTGGGTGACCGCCCGCAGAATCTGCTCCGGGGTGGCCCCGGAGGCGATGAGCTGCTCAGCGAGATCCCTGGCGATGAGCGGGACCACGTTGTCTGGCGGTTCGGCCCCCGAGGGAGTTCCGCGCTGTGCCATACCTGAAACCCTAAACCCATAGGACGGCGTGGTGCCGGCTGGGTCGCAGCGCCGGTTTCCGGCGCACCGGGCAATCGCGCCCGTCGAGACGGTCGCCGAGGTGCTAATTCCCGGGCCGGGTCGGATCCTCACCGCGGCTGAGCGCGTCCCAGGTGGACATCGGGTCCGGGTCCTCGCCCGTGGTCTCGTGCCCCGCCGGCTTGGCGGCGTCGAAACGTTGCCCGGGAGGGCGCCGGGGCTCGGCGAAACCGAACACCGCTGCAACGATGCCGATGCCCACCAGTGCCACCCCCGCCAGCAGCGCGATACCGGGCCACGCGGTCACCGCAACATGCGCGGCCTGTGGGCTCTGGACCAGCCCCTCTCCGGCTTTGCCGGTGGCCGCTGCTGCCGGGTCGGCCAAGACCCGGCCGCTCGACCAAGCAGTCAGCCCGCCTGCCCCCGCTGCCACCACCAGAACTGCGGTGCGCAGCCAGCGCCCGGCCAGGATGAGCGCCGCGGCGGCCGCCAGCGCGACGAGGGCAGCGGCCGGTACCACCGGGGCGACGGTCGTACCCGCCAGCTCGACGCTGCGGTCACGCAGCGCGTCGTCCTGCGCCACCGTCAACCACCCAGCCCTGGCGCATGCCAGCATCACGGCGCCCGCGACAGCGGTGCCGAGGACGACCGCGCGCCTGCTCAGCCGTAGCCCGGATCCGCGGATGGTGCGACGCTTCGGCATCACGTCACGTCACCGGGTGCAACTGCTGGGCGACGTGGACGGCTGCGACCACGGCGGCGGCCTTGTTATGGCATTCGGTATCTTCGGACTCCGGCACGGATTCATCGACGATGCCGGCACCGGCCTGGATGTGCGCCATCTGATTCTTGACCACGGCGGTGCGGATCGCGATGGCCAGGTCGAGATTGCCGGCGAAGTCGAAATAGCCGACGGCACCGCCGTAGATGCCGCGGCGGACCGGTTCCAGTTGGTCGATCAACTCCATGGCGCGGGGTTTGGGGGCCCCGGACAAGGTGCCGTGCGGGAAGATCGCCCGCAGCACGTCGATGGCCCCGGCGCTGTCCCGCTGCTCGCCGGTGACGGTGGACACCAGGTGCATGACATGCGAGTACCGTTCCACCGACATGAAATCCACGACGTGCACACTGGCAGGGTCGCACACCCGGGACAGGTCGTTGCGGGCCAGATCCACCAGCATCAGGTGTTCGCTGCGTTCCTTGACGTCGGCCAGCAGGTCCTCGGCCAGATCGTTGTCTTCCTCGGGTTTGACACCGCGGGGCCGGGTGCCGGCGATCGGGTGCGACATGATTTGTCCCGCTTCGGCTTTCACCAGTGCTTCCGGTGAGGAACCGACGATGTCGACGGGGATCCGGGCTCCGTCCGGGCCGGCCTGCACACCACGGAACAGGTACAGGTAGGGGCTGGGGTTGGTGGCCCGAAGCACCCGGTACACCTCCAGCGCGTCTACCGGGCAGGGCATCGAGAATCGTTGCGAGACAACGACTTGGAAAACCTCACCGTCGCGTACCGCGTCCTTGCCGGCCAGTACGGCATCCAGGTACTCCTGTTGCGTGGTGCGCTGGACCGCCGCGGCAGTGGGTCCCGGGTGGGTGACGGCCGCGCTGGCCGGGGTAGGCAAGCTCAGCCGGGCGGTCATGGCCCGGAGCCGGGACACCGCTGCGGCGTGGGCTTGTTCGACCCGGTCCGGGCTGTCGTCGTGATTGATGGCATTGGCGATGAGGGTCAACGTGGCGTCGGAGTGATCCAGCACGGCCAGGTCGCGGGTGAGACCGAGCATGACGTCGGGAATCCCGATCTCGTCCGGGTTGCCGTCCGGCAGGCGCTCCCAGTAACGGACGATGTCGTAGGCCAGCGACCCGACGAAACCACCGGTGAACGGAGGCAACCCCTCCAGGCGTGGGGTGTGCAGCTCGGCCAGGGCGCGTTCCAGCACGGCCAGCGGATTGCCGTGCTGTGGAGCACCCACGGGTGGGTCACCGATCCACGTCGCCTGGTCCGCAGTGCTGGTGAGCATGGCCGCGGCCGCCACGCCGATGAACGAGTACCGTGCCCACACACCGGTCTCCGCCGATTCCAGCAAGAACGTTCCGGGTTGCCCGTCGGTGAGCTTGCGGTACAGCCCGATGGGGGTTTCGGCGTCGGCCAGCAACTTGTAGACCACGGGAATGACGCGGCGGGTTTCCGCCAGTTCACAGAAGGTGGGCAGGTCGGGCCAGATCACCCCCAGGCTGCCGTCCGGCCCGGCGCTCACCGCGCTGCCTCGCCCGGCTCGCGCCGAGCCGATTCCGATTGCGACAACAGCGTGTGGGTGCCGAAACAGGAGCGGGCGCCGGTGTGACAGGCCGGGCCGACCTGGTCCACCCGTACCAGCAGCGCGTCGCCGTCACAGTCCAGTTGCACTGAGCGGACATGCTGCACATGCCCGGACGTGTCTCCCTTGCGCCAGTACTGCCTGCGGCTGCGCGACCAGTACCAGGCCCGGCCGGTGGCCAGGGTGCGGGCCAGCGCCTCGTCGTCCATCCACCCGACCATCAAGACCTCACCGGTGTCGTGCTGCTGGACCACGGCCGCTACCAGGCCGTGCGCGTCGCGTTTGAGCAGGTCCGCGACGGCAGTGGGCAAGCAGGACCTCGGGTGGGCGTCGGTCATGCGCTCAAGTGTCGCAGAGCGAACGCGTCTGCTGCGCCGGGGCCGATTCCCCGGCATCACCAACGCGCCGACCTGCGCGTCTGCCGCCGGGCGGCCGGCAGGCCCGATGACGTGTGGAGTTCCGCCGCACAGTGGCACCAATCTCTGTCACGCGGCAAGGTAGGTCCATGACCGAGCAGGCGAGTTCCGCGAGGCAGTTGTCCCTGGCGGCGCGGGAGCGGGAGGCGCTGGCCGACACGTTCCTGCGGGTGGGCCCCGACGCGCCCACCTTGTGCGAAGGCTGGCAGACCAGGGACTTGGTCGCGCATCTGGTGGTGCGCGAATACCGGCCCGATGCGGCGGCCGGCATGGCGATCCCGCTGCTGGGTGGGTACCTGCGTTCCACCATGGATTCGGTGCTGTCCGAGGGGTACGAACGGGCGGTGCAGTCGTTCCGGGCCGGGCCACCGTCCTACAGCCCGTTCGCGATCCCCGGCATGGACGAGCGGGCCAACACGGTGGAGAACTTCGTGCATCACGAGGACGTGCTACGGGCTCAGGAAGGATGGCAGCCGCGCGAACTGAGCGATACGGACATCGACACGTTGTGGAAGGCGATCCGGCAGATGGGGTGGGTTTCCTCCCGGCGGCACGACGGTGGGTTGATCCTGGTGGCCGGCCACGGTCCCCGCACCAAGATCAAAGGCGGTGAACCGACGACGATCGTGCGCGGCCCGGTGCCGGAGCTACTGATGTGGCTGTTGGGCCGAACCGACCATGCACGCGTCGAGGTCGAGGTGCGGGAAGCGCCGTAACAGACGCCCGGAGCCGTATCGCGCCTGGGCCCGGCGACGCACGAGGCGAACCGGCACTCCCCCGGCGTGCAGGTGTTCCTTGACCTGGCCGATGCTCATCTGCCCGAAGTGAAAGACACTGGCCGCCAGCACCGCGTCGGCCCCCGCCTGAACAGCGGGCAAAAAGTGCTCCACCGCACCGGCGCCCCCGGAGGCGATCAGCGGCACCGTGCACACTGCCCGCACCTGGGCCAGCATGTCCAGGTCGAACCCGGCCTTGGTCCCGTCGGCATCCATCGAGTTGAGCAGGATCTCCCCCGCTCCCAGCTCGCACACCTGCCGGGCCCATTCCACCGCGTCGATGCCGGTGCCCCGCCGCCCGCCGTGGGTGGTGACCTCGAAACCCGAAGCGGTGGGCTCATACTCGCTGTCCGCGGGCATCCGCCGGGCATCCACCGACGCCACACACACCTGGCTGCCGAACTGGTCGGCGATCTCGCTGATCAACCGCGGCCGGGCGATCGCCGCAGTGTTCACCGACACCTTGTCCGCGCCGGCCCGCAGCAGCCGGTCCACGTCGGCGCTCGCCCGCACTCCCCCGCCCACGGTCAACGGGATGAACACCTGCTCCGCGGTCCTGGCCACGACGTCGTACATCGTGTCCCGGGCACTGCTGGATGCGGTGACGTCCAGGAAGGTCAACTCGTCGGCCCCCTCGGCGTCGTAGCGGGCGGCCAGTTCCACCGGGTCCCCCGCATCACGCAGGTCCCGGAAGTTGACGCCCTTGACCACCCGGCCGGCATCCACGTCCAGGCACGGAATGATCCTGACCGCCAGACCACCTGCGGTGGAGGTGTTTTCGCCCACGGATGCCTCACTCATCGCGTCCTGCCTCCTGGTCACCCACTACCGCCCGCGCGGCCACCTGCTGGCGGGCCAGGTCGGCGATGCCCACCACCCCGGCCTGCGGCCCGCACTCGGCAGCAACGATGCGCGGCATCGGCCGGTACCCGCGGCCGGTCAGCGTACGCCGGAACTCCCGGCGGGCCGAATCCAGGAACAGGTCCGCGGCTGCGCTGACTCCACCGCCGACGACGAACATGTCCGGGTCCAGCGCAGCCGCCAGGTTGGCCATTCCCCTGCCCAGCCAGCGGCCCATGTCACCCAGCAATTCGGCGGCGGTGCGGTCGCCGTCGCGGGCCGCCTCGGTGACGAACGGGCCGTCGATGCGAGACACTTGGCCACCGGCCCGGCGCATCAGGTCGAGCGCCGTCACCGACCCGGCCGACACCATCTCGCGGGCGTCGCGGCCCAGCGCATTGCCGGAGGCGTACTGTTCCCAGCAGCCGCGGTTTCCGCATTCGCAGCGGTGTCCGCCGGGCAATATCATCATGTGCCCGAACTCCCCCGCCATGCCGTTGGCGCCGCGCTCCAGCCGCCCGTCGATGACGATGCCCCCGCCAATGCCGGTGCCCAAGGTGATACACACCAGCCGGCGCATCCCGCGCCCCGCGCCGAACCGGTACTCAGCCCACGCCGCCGCATTGGCGTCGTTGTCCACCAGCACCGGACGCCCCAGCCGGGCAGACAGCTTGTCCCGTAACGGTTCTGACCGCCACGCCAGGTGCGGTGAGAACAGGACGCCGGATTGGTCCCGGTCCACGAACCCGGCAGCGCCGATTCCTACCGCGCTTACCGGCCCCTGCCGGATGAGCTCGCGGACGGCTTCGGTGGTGGCGTCCTCGACCGCGAGCACATCCTGGCCGGGAGTGTCGGTGCGGATGCTGGTCAGCACCGTGCCGTCGGCGTCCACCAACGCCGCCAAGACCTTGGTGCCGCCGATGTCTACGCCCACCGCCGGCCCGGCAGGCCCACCGCAAGCAGCAGGAAGACTCACAGTTCGCGGGCGAGATCGGCCGCGCCGATCATCCCCGCGTCGTTGCCCAGCTCGGCCAGCACCAGCTCGGCCACCGGGCGGAACCCGCGAGCGGTCAGGCTCGCGGCGAACGAGGCGCGCACCGGTTCCATCAGGATCTCCTTGGCCGCGCTGACGCCTCCGCCGATCACGATCATCGCCGGGTCGAGGACCGCGGCCAGGCTGGCCGCGCCGATACCGATACTGCTGCCGAGTTCGCTCATCAGGTCCAGCGCCATCGTGTCGCCCTCTTCGGCGGCTTGGGTGACCATGATCCCGGTGATGTTCTTGGCCTTGCCGCCGGCCATTTCCAGCAGCCTGGCCCCAGGTACGGCGCCCTTTCGGGCCGCTTCCTGCGCTTCGCGGACCAAGGCGGAGCCGCTGCCGTACACCTCCAGGCAACCGCGCAGCCCACAACCACACCGGTGCCCACCTGGAACCACCCGGATGTGGCCTACTTCCGCGGCCATGCCGGCAGCCCCGCGCAGCAGGTGACCGTTGTCGATGATGCCGCCGCCGACTCCGGTACCGATGGTCAGCAACAGCATGTGCGTCACATCGCGCCCGGCACCGAACCGGTATTCCCCCCATGCCGCGGCGTTGGCATCGTTCTCCACCACCACCGGCAGCGACGTGGCTTCTTCCACATACTGGCGCAGCGGCTCGTCCCGCCAAGCCAGGTTGGGCGCGAACACCACGGTGGACCGGTTCACGTCCACGATCGCCGCCGCGGCGATCCCGATGGCGCTCACCTCATGCTCGGCCCGCAGATCCTGCACGCAGCCGACGATGGCGTCGCGGATCGCGGACACGTCGGTGGCCGGCGTCTCTCGCCGCGCCTGGGCGATGATCCGCCCTGACTCGTCGACCGCGCCGGCGGCGATCTTGGTTCCGCCGACGTCGACCCCGATGGTGACCGCGCTCATGCCGACACCTCCCCGACTCGCTTGGCCAAGTCTTTCAAGGCGGTGGTGACGATGCTCTTCTCCGCCATCCGGCGCAGCGGCCCGGCCAACGGGACGGCCAGACTCACCGACAGGTCATAGCGCACCAGGGTACCGTCAGCGGCCCGGCTGAGCGTGTAGGAGCCGTCCATGGACTTCAGTGCGGTGCTTTCGCGCAGCGTCCACGAGACGGTACCCAGGCCGTGTTCGTCGACGTCCCAGGTGTACTCCAGGGAGTAGGTATCGGTGATGGGGCGCTGACGGACGGTGAAAGTGGCCACGGCGGGCAGGTCGTCGGGGCCGGTCTCGTCCACCACGACCTTGGTCACCCCGTTGGCCCATTGCGGGTAGGCGCCGAGGTCGGCGATCACAGTGAGAACGTCCGCAGCCGCGGCGTCGATGGTGGCGGTGGCGGAAGTTGCATCACCCATGGCAGAACCCTAGCGCGCAGGCTGCGGCTCTCCCGCTGCGGACAACCTGGACGCTATGGCGCGGTGAGAGGACGTCGGGTAGCGGCACGCCGGCACCATATATCCCCGCACAGAGCCAGAGCTGTCGACATCGACGACTCGAGCCCCCGGGCCTGCCCGGAGAATGCCTAGAAGAACAACCCCGCCAGGCTCAAGACGCCCAGCACCATCATGGTCATCACGGCCGCTCCCAGCAGTCCGGCGAACGCCCGGCTGCCACGCCCGGACAACCTGCGGCTGAGTTGCGCCGCCGGGTCGTCCGGTTCCTGGCCGGCCAGCCGGGCCAACAGCTCGTCGGCGACGGCCTTGGCCTCCTCCTCGTCGGTGGTGACGTTCCCGTCGGGGCGGGCCAACACATCCGCCGGTCCCGGCCGCGCGTGCCGTGGCCGGTGGTGCTCCTTCTTCGGCCGCAGGTCCTCGTAACACTGCGGGCACCACCACACGTCCTCCTGGGTGGAGGCAGAACAGTACGGGCACCGTGCCGGAACCGTGACGGTCTTCTCGTGCGACATAGTGTTTGCCAGATCGGCACGCAACACACCCTTCTTGACACGCACCCTGGAGGTCTTAGCCCTATCAGGTGCTGTGGTGACCGAAAGCCGTAAAAGGTTCGTTGCGAAAGGGTGACGGCGTTCGCTTCCAGGCGAAGCACCCCGCGGGTTTGGACTATGATGAACACCACAGTTGTGTCCACCTGCGGTGCGGGAGCGGTCGCCCGCCCCTACCCACGAGCGGAGACCCGTGCGCGAGGCGTCCACCCCCCTACTCGTTACCAGCCATCCGTCCCGCAACATGACCGACCTGGTCTGTGACTGGGCTACGGAGGACCCGGCTGCCGCAGCCTTCTACCGCAAGACCGGGCCGGCCGCCGATCGCTGGGAACCAGTCACTATCAGCGACTTCCGCAATCAGGCGATGGCGCTGGCCAAGGGCTTGATGGCTTCCGGCATCGAGGTGGGCGACCGGGTCGCGCTGATGAGCCGGACCCGCTACGAGTGGACCCTCATCGACGTGGCCGTCTGGTTCGCCGGCGCGGTCACGGTGCCCGTGTACGAGACGTCTTCCGCCGAACAGGCCGAGTGGATCCTGTCCGACTCCGGCACCAAGGCGTTGTTCGTGGAAACGCAAAAGCTACGCGATTCTTCCAACCTCGACGCCATCCTCGCCGACGAGCAGACCGCAGTGCAGCACCTCTGGGTCATCGACGAGGACCTGGAATCGGTCAAGCGACTGGGCAAGGACATGACCGACGAGCAGGTGCACGCCCGGCGCCGGACCCGCACCCTGAACTCCCCCGCCACGGTGATCTACACCTCGGGCACTACCGGCAAGCCCAAAGGCTGCGTCCTCACCCACGGCAACTTCTACGAGTTGTCCGTCAACACCGCGGCGCGATTGGCCGACGTGGTGGCCGGACCCGAGTCGCGCACGCTGCTGCTGCTGCCGTTGGCCCACATCTTCGCCCGGTTCATCCAGGCCCTGGTGCTGGCGGCGCGATGCCCGATGGCGCACACGCCCGACCCGAGCACAGCTGTGGACGACCTCGGCACTTTCCGGCCCACCTACATCCTCAGCGTGCCGCGCATCTTCGAGAAGATCTACAACGCCGCCGAACAGAAAGCGGCAAGTTCGGGCCAGCAAAAGATCTTCCGGATCGCGGCAGCCACCGCCGTCGCCTACAGCCGGTCGCTGGACAAGAGCGGCCCGTCCCTGGGGCTGCGAGCCAAACACACAATCTTCGACAAGCTGGTCTATTCCAAACTGCGGACGCGGCTCGGCGGAAGACTGCAATACGCCGTTTCCGGCGGCGGCCCGCTCGGCGAGAGGTTTGGGCATTTCTACCGCGGCTGTGGCATCACCATACTCGAAGGCTACGGACTGACCGAGACCACCGCTCCCACCTGCGTCAACGTCCCGGAGGCGGTCAAGATCGGCTCGGTCGGCCTACAACTGCCCGGAGCCAGCGTGAAGCTCGGCGAGGACAACGAGATTCTGCTCAAGGGCCCCCACGTGTTCACCACGTACTGGGGCAACGAACAGGCCACCAGGGAAGCCCACACCGAGGACGGGTGGTTCCGGACCGGAGACATCGGCTCGTTGGACGAGGACGGTTTCCTGTACGTCACCGGCCGCATCAAGGACATCATCGTCACCGCGGGCGGCAAGAACGTGGCCCCCGCAATGCTGGAGGACCGGCTCCGCTCGCACCCGTTGGTCAGCCAGTGCGTGGTGGTCGGCGACGGGCGACCCTTCATCGGGGCACTCATCACGCTGGACGAGGACATGCTACCCACCTGGCTGGCCAACCACGGTCTACCGGAAATGAGCATCGCCGAGGCGGCCGAACACCCGAGGGTGCGCCAGTCCCTGCAGGTTGGCGTGGACCGGGCCAACAAGGCGGTCTCCCGGGCCGAGTCGATCCGCAAGTTCCAGGTGGTCGCCGAGGACTTCACGGTGGAATCCGGGCACCTGACCCCGTCCATGAAGATCAAGCGAGCCGAGGTACTCAAGGACCACGAAACCGATCTGGAACGGCTCTACGCCCGGTAGCGGCAACTCGTCGTCCCCGCCGGAGCGCTATTCTGCGCCCGTGGGGGTTAGCGCGCCGGTCGTCGTCGGACGCCAAGACGACGTCGGCCAGTTGTGCGCCCGGGTGGCCGATCTTGCCGCCGGGCCCGCCGGTGTGCTGCTGACCGGCGAAAGCGGAATCGGCAAGTCGGTCGTGCTGGCCGCGACGACCTGCCGGCTGCGCTGCGAGGGCATCCCGGTACTCACGGCGTCGTGCCTGGACGTCGGCGACCAATGGCCGCTGCATCCGATCCACACCGCGCTGCAGGACGGCCGGCAGTTCGCCGATGCGCGCACCGGGGCGGCCATCAACAGCTGCCTGGACGTCCTGGCCCGGGGTGGGCCGCGCGTCCTGGAAACCCTGCACGACGAACTCGCCTCGCTAGCCGAGCAGCCTCTCGTCCTCGCGCTGGACGACATCCAGTGGGCGGATGCGGCCACCCGTTCCCTCGTCCTGACCCTGCTGGCCGGTTACGCACAACCGAAACTGCTGATCCTGGCCGCCACCCGCAGCGCAGACTTGGCCGGGACCGGTGCTATCGCCGACATCACCCGGCAATTGGCCCGCCACCAACGGCTGCAGATCCGCGGGCTGGCTGCCTTCACCCTGAAACAGACCGCCGAACTGGCCAAGCATCTGGGGGTCACCGCATCGCAGGAAGACGTAGCGCGGCTACACGAACGCACCGGCGGCAACCCGTTCTACCTGGACTGCCTGATCCGGGCCGGACTGACCCGGGATGCCCACGGCATCCCGGAGAACCTGCGCATGCTGCTGTTGGCGGACGTCACCCGGCTGTGCGACACCGACGCACTCATCCTGCGGGCTGTGTCGGTCTGTCCGGGACCCGTCCCGCACGACATCCTGGCTGCGGCCGTACCCGTCGAGCAACAGTCGCTGATCGACGGACTACGCCGGCTGGTGACGGCCCGGCTGCTCACCGCGGACGACTCTGGTTACTGCACCCGGCACCTGTTGCTGCGCGAGGCAGTAGCCGCCGACCTGTTGCCCGCCGAGAAACGCGATCTGCACCGCAAGCTCGCCGAGGCGTACCGGGACCTGGCCCCGCATCGGCGCGACGAACGCGCCCGGCACTGGCGGGAGGCCGGATTACCGGACCGAGCGTTGCCGGAGCTGATCGCCGCGGCCAGAGAGGCCGACCGCATCGAGGCGCCGAACGCCGCCTGGAAGCTATGGCGCAGCACGGTCGAGGTGGCCGATGCCCTGCCGGAACTGCCGGACAGCACCGTCCTGCTGGGCGAGGCCGCCGAGTCGGCACACCGGGCCGGGGACGATCACGCTGCCATCGAACTGCTGGACCGCACCCGGCCGACCGAGCCGCGGTCCGGCATCACCCGGGCCACCTACCTGGCCGGGGCGGGGCACGTGGACCAGGCCATCGCCCAACTGGACGACCTGCTGGCCGGGGACCGGCTCTGCGCCGCCGACCGCCAGCGGTCGTTGGCGCTCAGCGCGGAGCTGCTGGTGCGGCAAGGAGCTTTCGATTCCGCTCGCAAACGGGCGACGCAGGTCACGCAGCTGGCCGCATCCCCGGACGGTGAAGCCGAAGACCCGCACACCTCGGTTCTCGCACATGTTGCGTTGGGTTTCAGCGAGGCCTACCTGGGTAACACGCAGGCCGGGCGGCAGGCGCTTCGGCAGGGACTGGCGGAGGCGGAACGCACCGGCGACGTGCAGCTGGTCGGCACCGCCTATCTGTACCTGGCCAACCTGTTGGCCGGACCGCTGAACGACTTGGAGGAAGGCCTGCTGATGGCCCGGCAGGGCGCCACTCACCTGGCCTCGCTGGGCGCGGGGCCGCAAGTGGCGGCGCTGCGCGCCGCGGCATGCAACGGCCTGTTCCGGCTGGGCCGGTGGCGGGAGGCGGTCGAACTGGTCAGCGACGCCCTGCGGGACACGCACACCGGGCAGGTCGGCGCGGATCTGTACCTGGCTCGCGCCCGGATCGTGTTGGCCCTGGGCGACTTCGATGCCGCACAGACCGACGTGGACGCGGCGTCCACCTTGCTGGCCGAGGCCACGACTCCGGCCCAGGTACTTCCGTTGGAGATCCTACGGGCGGGCCTGGCATTGTGGCGGGCGGATGTTGATACGGCCCGGAGCGCCGTCGTGGCCGGATTGTCGGTGCTGCCCGCTGATTACCAGGACTCCTGGCAACTCGCCCCGTTGGTGTGGCACGGCTTGCGGGCCGAAGCGATGGCAGTGGATACCGGTGGCCCGACCGACCGGCGATTGCTCGCGTTGGTGAACTCCTACCGGATGCGGATGCTGGCAACCACGGCTGGTCCGGTGCGCGACACGGTCACCGGCTACGAGTTGTTGTGCGCGGCCGAGACGTCCCGCATAGAGGGGTCCCCCAGCGTGAGCGCGTGGGAGCGCTGCGCGGTGCACTGGGAAACCCGGACCCACCCCTACCCGGCGATCTACGCCCGCATGTTCCAGGCGGAGGCGATGTTCGCCCAGCGGGCCCGCAACCGGGAGGCGGCCGAGGTCTTGCGGCAGGCTCACCAGCAGGCCAGCGCGCTGGGCGCGAAGCCGTTGGCCGAACTCATCACCGGGCTTGCCACCAGGGCCCGGGTGCGGTTGAACACCCCGGCACCGAGCCCGGCGGCCGCGCCGGACTCCCTGGCCGAGCTGACCACTCGCGAACGCGAAGTGTTGCGGTTGGTCTCGGCGGGCAAGACCAACCGGGAGATCGCCAAACAGTTGTTCATCAGCGAACGCACCGTTGATGTTCATGTCTCCCGGATACTGGCCAAACTGAGAGTCAGGTCACGCGTGGAGGCGGGGTTGAAATTCCTGGGGGCGCAGAGCGCACCGCCGGTATAGCCCGTAGCGTCGCTGGGTACGGCTGTGGCCCGGCTGCCAATAGCGCGCGCACCGGCGCTGTGGCCACCACCTGGGCCACCAGGCACGCGGCGAAATCAAGCTTGTGCACCCGGTCGGCCAGGTAATCGGGCCGGTTGCGTTTGCGCCAGAACCGACGAGCCTCGTCCCACGCCTGGTCCCTGGTCTCGTCGATGATGAGGTGGACCAACCAGTTCTCCAAGCAGTCGACCAGCGAAGCGGAGGGCCGGAACCCGATGAATACCCGGCGCAGGGACGGGATCAGCTCGTGGAACACCTGATTGAGCATCGTGTAGTCATGATGCTGGGCGCTGCGACTCACCGGCGCGATACCCAGTTGTGCGCAGGCGTCGATCACCGCCAGCGCCAGGTCCACGTTGATGTGGGCGTTGACTCCCAGCAACGCGTACTGAGCCGGATCCAGGGATTCGTCGTCCGGCTCGAACAACAGCATCCACGCGGCCGGTACGTCCGGATCTTCGCCGATCCACCCACGCACGGCGGCAAAATAGCGGTCGGCGAATCGCAGGGCGAGAACCTGAATGAATTCCGGATGCTGACACAATCCCAACCGGTGGAAACCGAGCACTCGTTCCGTCACTTGCCGGTAAAGCACATGGAAGTGCACAGCAAACGGGTTCACCATCCGCAGCGGTTGTTCCATCTCCCGCAACGTGTTGACGAGATCCGCCAGTTCGGTGCGGGGCCGATCGCACAACCGCAGAATGCGATCGCGATCAGGGTCCACCGCCCCGGCTACCTCAGCACATCCAGCACCACAATGAGCGACCATCGTCATCGTCCTGTACCCCCCCAAGTATCGGCGTCGTTGTATCCCCCGTGGCTGACACTAGCCCAGAAATCTCCGACAGGCTGACCCGCCGACCCTCACTATCGGTAGCGAGTCAGAAACACATCGCGAGGTACGTAGATCAGCTGCCCAGATATACGTACTTCCACTGATCGCGCGGGCCACCGTTTCGTTCCACACTCACTATGGCGGTCGACACGTCCCCTCGGTGGGGGGCCATGGGGTGGCCAGGGGACGTGTCGCCGCCGGCTCGCTGGTCGGAGGGGAACCCGCCAGCCGCTCAGCGGTGAGCGCCGCAACGTGCCGGGTTCAGCGACGAACCGGCCACCGCACGGTGGGCAGGTCAGCTGCACGCCGGAAGGCACTCAGGTCTGGCCGAGCAGCCGGGCCAGAGCCTGTGCTTGGTCCTGCGGCCGCCACCGTTGTTGTACCCACCGGCGGCCGGCTCTGCCCATCGCCGTGGCCTGATCCGGATTGGCCAGCAGCCAGCCGAGCCGGTCGGCGATCACGGCCGGGTCGCCGCCGTCCACAACGAACCCGGTCCGCCCGTCCAGGACCGCCTCGCCGGCGCCACCGGAGTCGCCGGCAACCACCGGCAGTTCGACCGCCGCGGCCTCCAAGTAGCAGATGCCTAGTCCTTCGACGTCGAACCCGTGGTGCCGGGTCCGGGCCGGCATGGCGAACACGTCACCGGCCGCCAGATGCATGGACAATTCGCCCCAGGGCGCTCGCCCGGCGAAGAAAACCTGCCTTCGCACCCCGGTCCGCTCGGCCAGGTCACGCAGCCGCCCATCGTCGGGCCCTTCGCCCACCAGCAGCAGCGCCACATCGCCGATCCGCCGGCGCACCATCGGCAACGCCCGGATCAGCATGTCCTGGCCTTTGCGTGGCACCAGCCGGGACACGCACACGACGACCGGCCGGTCCCCCAGCCCGTAGCGGCGCCGGATCTCCTCCCGGCCCACGCCGGGTCGGAACTGGCTCGCGTCCACACCTGAGGTCAGTCGCTGCATCCGGGCCGCCGCGGCTGGGGTGAACGCGCGAGCGATCCGGCGGCGGGTGTACTCGGTGAGGAAGGTGACCACGTCGTTGACCTCGCCGACGCGACGCATCGCGGCCTTGGCGCCGGGCACCGTGGACCACCAGATCTCATGCCCGTGCGTGGTGGCCACCGTCCGGGCGGCCCCGGCCGCACGCATCGGCGCGCCGAGCAGACCCAGCGGTGCGGCCGCGGCGAACCAGACCGCGGTACATCCGTACCCGTGCATCGTGGCGATGGCCCGGTCCCGCACCGCCGGGGTCGGCAGAAGAACCCGGGTTGGGTCGCGGACCACCGGGTAGGGCAACGTCGCATCGTAGCGCTGCGCGTCCGGCTGATTCGAGGCGTGCACCACAACCTGTTCCGGCGGCAGCTGCGCCAGCAGTTGGCGGACCATCGCCTCGATCCCGCCGGCCCGCGGCGGAAAATCGTTGGTGACCACCAGAATGCGGCCGTTGCGGCTGAGGTCGTTCATCCGGGGAACCGGAGACGAGATGACACGCCGGTCACGACGCGGCCAGCCGGCGCAGCTGGTCACGCCACTGTTCGGTCAACTCTTCGGTGCCGATGCCCAAGTGGTGCCGCAACGCTTGTTCGGTCCGGGTGTCGGCATCGTGGTTGACCGCGCCCGCCGGGCTGGATACCTCGGTGTACACAGCCAGCAATGCCTCGTGCGACCACTGCTCGGCGATCAGCCGCACCACCAGCCAGGACTGGGCGTACGCCGGGTCGATCGCCGACAGCCGAGGATCGAACTCGGCCCGGTCGGGCAGCCGGTCCGGAACCGTGCCCGACTTGACCGCGGAAATCGCGCTGTCCGCGACAGCGGACGGCGCCAGGCCGGTCTCCTGGTAGGCGATGTAGTCGGCGAAACCCTCCGACAACCACACCGGCACCGCTGCGGTGTTGCTGGCCCGGGTGGCCACGTGAACAAGTTCGTGGGTGAGGATCACCTCCCGCCCGATGCCGCCGAGTTGGCGGTAGCTGGCCGGGTTGATGATGATCCGGCCGGCCTGATCCTTGGTACCGCTGCCTTGCACCCCGACCTCGCCGGTGGTGACTGCGGCGATCTGGGCCAAGCCGGCCTGTTCACTGCGACCGAGCATCCGGGCCATGTCACGCTGGTCGGTCGGCACGTAGAGCACCGAGCGCCGCGGCCAGTTCGTTCCCCAGTAGCGATCCACTCGGTCCGCGGCCTGGTCGGCCTCGGTGACCAACGCTTCCACGTCGATGTCCACCACCCCGCCGGCAGGCACGAGCACTGTGGTGCGATCCCCCCGCACCACGTCGACCGGCCCCAGGTCCCACGGGTCGCTGGGGGTGCCGACCACGGCCTGGTCCGCGCTGATCACCCAGTCGGTGCCCTGCCTGGTGAACGTCATCATGCGTCCGCGGCCCACGGCGCCCAGGTCGGCGCCGTCGATCCGGTATTTGGCCTCGACGTGTGCGGTGAAAGTGTCGGCCACCGCCGTCTCGTGCCCCTGGACCGGCAGCCGCACGTCGACGACCCGGTAGGACCAGGAGTCGAACGGCACCCCTTGCAGGTTTTCGAAGATGCGTTCCTGCGTCGTCCGCAACCGTGCGGCACCGGAAGACAACACGCGCAGGTAGGCCTGCTCGTCACCGGACAGCAATGCCTCGGCGCGCCGGCCCAGCACCTGCTCGGCCACGGCAACCCGCTCCAGGCGCATGGCCCGGTACCGGGCCGACGCGTGGACGGCGGTGTCCCCTGCGGTCGGGTCGGTCACCCGCTCTATTGACCACAGCCAGTGACCGCTGGTGGCCATCGATACCCCGAAGGCCGTGGCCAGCATGACCACAACGGCGAGCAGCAGCACCCGCACCGCGCCGCCGACCCTCCCCCGTGACCTGGCCATGTCGCTCATGGTAGGCGGTCCGGCACCGATTGGCTCGCCCACCACGGCCGAGGGCACCACCGGCCGGGTGATATCACGACGATCACCGGTGACGGCGTCACGCACCGGAGCCTGGCCGTGCCGGCGGCCGGGTCGAACTGTCGGTGCCACCGCGTACCGTCCTGGGCATGCCTTCCCCGGACCGCGCCCATCCGGCGGGCGACCAGCTGAGTCTGCAGGATCTGGGCACCCCGCTGGTCGAGGTGGTCTTCGTGGTCGTGGACCTGGAAACCACCGGAGGGTCGGCCCAAGCGGACGCGATCACCGAGATCGGTGCGGTCAAGGTCCAGGGCGGGCAGGTGCTCGGCGAGTTCCACTCCTTGGTCGATCCGGGCCGGGAGATACCCCCGCTGGTCGTGTCACTGACCGGACTGACCACCGCCATGGTCCGGCAGGCGCCCCGGATCGAGGCGGTACTGCCCCCGTTCCTGGAGTTCATCACCGGTGCCGTGCTGGTGGCGCACAACGCCCCGTTCGACGTCGGCTTCCTGCGTTCCGCGTGCGTCGCGGCCGGCCAGACCTGGCCACAACCTCCGGTGCTGGACACCGTCCGGCTGGCCAAACACGTGCTGGCCCGTGACGAGGTGCGCAACCACCGGCTGGCCACGCTGGCCGCCCATTTCCGGTGTGCCACTACGCCCGGCCACCGGGCGTTGCCGGATGCGCGGGCCACCGTGGAGGTGCTGCACGGATTGCTGGCCAGACTGGGCAACCTCGGGGTCAACCACCTACCCGACCTGCTGGCCTACACCAGCCGGGTACCGGCCCGGGTACGGAGCAAACGGAACCTGGCCGATGCGCTGCCCACCGGGCCCGGGGTCTACCTGTTCATCGGGCCGGGCGAAGAGGTCCTGTACGTCGGCACGTCGGTCAACGTACGTCGGCGAGTCCGCAGCTACTTCACCGCATCCCAGTCGCGGCGGCGGATCACCGAGATGGTGGGCATCGCCCGCCGGGTCGACGCGGTCGCTTGCGCCACCGTCATCGAGGCACAGGTACGGGAGTCGCGGCTGATCGCGGCGCACGTTCCGCGGTACAACCGCAAGTCCCGCGCACCGCAGCGGGCACCGTGGCTGAAGCTCACCGTCGAGCCGTTCCCCCGGCTGTCCGTGGTGCGCCAGGTCAAGCCGGACGCCCCGGACGGGGCCGCCTACATCGGCCCGTTCACCTCGCTGCGGGGGGCAGAAATGGCGATGCAGGCGGTCCACGAGGCACTCGGGTTGCGGCAGTGCTCCGTACGGTTGCCGTCCCGCCCGCACGGCGGGACGGCGTGTGCGCTACTGGACATCGGCCGCTGTGGCGGGCCGTGCGTGGGCAAGCAGTCCGCGCCGGAATACCAGCGGATCGCCGATGCGGCACGATCCGCCATGACCGGTGCGGACACCGGCCCGGTACAGGCCGTGTTGTCCGCCGCATTGACCAGGCTGGCCGGGCAGCAACGGTTCGAGGACGCCGCGCTGCTGCGGGACCGGTGGTACGCGCTGGCCGATGCCACTGCCCGGGCGTGCCGGGTCGGCTCGCTGGGGGCGTGTGCCCAGCTGGTGGCGGCCCGGCGGGTCGACGACGGCGGGTGGGAGGCGGTGGTGATCCGGCACGGCCGGCTGGCCGGGTCCACCCGCGTCCCGCCGAGGCTGCCGCCACAGCCGGGCATCGAGGCGATGCTGGCCACTGCCGAGGTGACCCGGCCGGCGCCCTACCCGGCGTCGGCGGCAAGCTACGAGGAGACGGAGTTGCTGGCCCGCTGGTTGGAGAGTCCGGGGGTACGGTTAGTGGAACTCACGGGTACGTGGTCGTGCCCGGTGCGGGCCGCGCCCGCACCACGCTGACCCGAGGTACCCGGTGTTATCCGGCTGCCGCAGCTGCGCTTTCCTCGCGCCACCGCTGCAGTACAGCGGCGGCCGCGCCCGAGTCGATGGCCGTGGCTGCGCGATTCATCGCGATGCGCAAGGCGTCCGGCAACGTCTCCTGGACCGGACGTCCGGCCGGCAGCCCGTCCAGGGCGAGAAGCCCGGCTGCCGCGTTGAGCAGCACGATGTCACGGACCAGGCCCGTAGCCCCACCCAGAACAGCGTTCACGATCCCAGCGTTGTGCGCCGGGTCACCACCGCGCAGGTCGGACAGGGTGGCCCGGGGCAGGCCCACATCCGCCGGGTCGAGGTGGACCTGGGTGACGTTGCCGCCGTCGACCCACCACAGCGCCGACGGGCCGGTGGTGGTCAGCTCGTCCAGCCCGTCCTCGCCCCGGAACACCAGGGCCCGCCGGCCGCGCGCGGCCAACACCCCAGCCACCAGGGGGGCCGACCGTTCATCGGCCACGCCGACGGCGCTGGCCGTGGGCTGCGCCGGGTTGGTGAGCGGACCGAGGATGTTGAAGGTGGTGGGGACCCCGAGTTCGCGCCGGGCGGGCATGGCGTGGCGCATGGCCGGATGGAAGACCTGCGCGAAGCACAGGGTCATCCCCACGGTGCCGGCGAGCGCAGCGACCTGAGCGGGCGGCAGATCAAGGCGAACGCCCAGCGCCTCCAGGACGTCGGCGGTGCCGGACCGGGAGGATGCGGCCCGGTTGCCGTGTTTGACCACCACGGCCCCGGCACCGGCGGCGACCAGGGCAGCCATCGTCGACACGTTCACGGTGTGCTGCTGGTCGCCACCGGTGCCGACGATGTCCAGGGTCTCGCCGGGCACATCGATCCGTACGGCGTGCGCGAGCATCGCCTCGACCAAGCCGGTGACCTCTTCGACCGTCTCACCCTTGGCCCGCAACGCGACCAGGAATCCGGCCAGCTGGACCGGGGAGGTGTCGCCGGACATCACCTGGTCCAGTGCCCAACGGGTGTGACCGGCGGCCAGCGGCTGCCCCCGCATCAGGGTGCCGGTGAGCTCCGGCCAGCTCAGGCCGCCGCCGTCCCGGCCGCACGCGGATGGCTGGGCGGGCCGGGAACCGGCCCCCACGGCAGGGCTCACGAGGTGCTGGCATCGGCCCGGGCGCGGACCAGTGCACCGACCGCGTGGGCGACCTCGATCGGGTTCAGCGGGTGGGACACGGCGCCGTCCGCCCGGGACCAGGTGGCCAGCCACGCGTCCTGCGGGCGGCCGATCAGCACCAGGATCGGCGGACACGCGTACACCTCGTTCTTCACCTGCCGGGCAATGCCCATGCCCCCGGCGGGAACGGACTCGCCGTCCAGGATCACTAGGTCCAAGCCGCCTTTGTCGACCGCGGCGACCACCGCCGGATGCGTCGCGCACTCCGTCCATTGCACCTCGGGCAGGTCGGCGGCCGGACGCTTGCCCACTGCCAGGCGTACCTGAGCGCGCACGTCGCTGTCGTCGCTGTACAGCAGCATTCGCAGCGGCTCCTGTGGGGGATCATCGGTGCCGGCCATTGTTTTCGTCCTTTCACGGTGGCGTTCGATGCCTGTGACGATCAAGTTAGTTTCGTCACAGCCAGTTTGGCCTGCGACGCCGACATCAGCGGCAGCGGCGGCCTGATGGAACCGAGCGTAGCGGGCATGACCGTCAACTTGTAACCAACACGTGCCCCAGAGGGGTGCGGATTCACCCCGCGAGTCCCTATGATGTCGCCCGTGGCGACAGTATTGACCAACGAGCATGCCTCCCGCTCGCATACAGTGAACCGGCCGGACCCCATCGCGGTCGGCACGATCGTGTGGCTGGCCAGCGAGCTGATGTTCTTCGCCGGACTGTTCGCGATGTACTTCATGATCCGGGCGGTCCGTGGCGACCTGTGGGCGGTCGAGCCCGAACTGTTGAACATTCCGTTCTCACTGACCAACACTCTGATCCTGGTGTCCAGTTCCATCACCTGCCAGCTCGGGGTGTTCAAGGCGGAGGCACTGAAGCCCGGCCGGGACGGCAGCCTGCTCAACATCGGGTCCTGGGGCATGCGGGAGTGGTACTACCTCACCTACATCCTGGGTGCAATCTTCGTCTCCGGACAGATCTACGAGTACGCCGCCCTGGTCCAGGAGGGACTGAGTATCTCGGCGAACGCGTACGGTTCGGTGTTCTACCTGACCACCGGTTTCCACGGCCTGCACGTAGCCGGTGGGCTGATAGCGTTCCTGTTCGTCATCGCACGCAGCTACTCGACTCGCCGCTACAGTCACCGCGATTCGATGTTCGCCGTCGGGGTGTCCTACTACTGGCACTTCGTCGACGTGGTCTGGATCGGCCTGTTCTCCGTCATCTACCTGATCAAGTAGGGAGGGATTCTCGTGGCACGACGACGTACGCGGCATCGCTCCCGCGCTACCTGGGTGGTAATTCTGGTCGGCCTGTTCACGGTGGGAGGGCTGTACGCGGTCGCCGCTCCAGCCGCCCAGCACCGGCCGGTAGCATCAGCCACCGGCGATACCGACGCCGGGAACGAACTGTTCTTGACCAACTGCGCCACCTGTCACGGCAACAATGCCGGCGGCACCGAGAACGGACCTAGCCTGATCGGGGTGGGAGCCGCGGCCGTCGACTTCCAGGTCGCTACCGGCCGGATGCCGATGCAGGCCACCGCCCCGCAGGCGCCCAAGAAGCGCAACGACTTCAGCGAGCAAGAGATCGCCGACATGGCGACCTACATCGCCTCGCTGGGTGCCGGGCCGGACATCCCGCAGCAGAAGTACCTGGACCCCAAGCTGGACGATGACGAGGTACTCGCCGAAGGCTATGAACTGTTCCGGGTGAACTGTGCCATGTGTCACAACGTGGTAGGCGCCGGTGGTGCGCTGACCCGAGGCAAGTACGCACCCGGGCTGCAAGACGTCGAGCCCATCCACATCTATGAGGCGATGCAGACCGGTCCACAGTCGATGCCGGTGTTCTCGGACGCGAACCTGAACCCGGACGAGAAGCAGGCCATCATCAGCTACCTGCGCTACGCGTCCGAAGAGCCCTCGCCCGGCGGCTTCCCCCTCGGGTCGCTCGGGCCGGTCTCCGAGGGCCTGTTCGTCTGGACCGGCATCTTGGCGCTGATCGTCGCGGCAGCCGTGTGGTTGGGAGCAAAGTCCTCATGACCAAGGAACTGGAACGTCCGACCAGCAAGGAACTCAATCCGCTGGATCGTCCGCTCAACGCGGACGTGGAGCGGTTCGAGAATCCTGGCTTGCCCCCGCACAGGTACCGGGTGACCGATACCGACCCGCAGGCCGCCAAACGGGCGGAACGGCAGGTCACTGCCCTGTTCGCGTTGTCCGCGCTCGGCACCGTCTTCGCCTTGGTCGCCTACTTCGTGTGGCAACCGGAGGGCACGTTCGCCTCCATCAAGGCATCCACTCTCGGCATCGGGCTCGGAATGGCCGTCTCGCTGCTGGGTATCGGCTTGGGCATGGTGCACTGGGCCAAGACGCTGATGCCGGATCACGAGGAGATCGACGAGCGGCACCTCCAGCGCGGATCCGATGAAGACCGCAAGATCGCTGCGGGCATGCTGGCCCAGGGTGGTGCCGAGTCCGGTCTGGGCCGCCGGCCGCTGATCCGCAACGCCATGCTGGTCGCGATGGCCCTGTTCCCGCTGCCCGGCGTCGTGTTGCTGCGCGACCTGGGGCCACTGCCGCACGAGGTGCTGCGGCACTCCTTCTGGAAAGAGGGCATGCGGTTGTCCCGCGACCCGAACAACCGGCCGATCAAGGCCAGCGATGTGACGGTCGGATCGGTGTTCCACGTAGTTCCCGAAGAGTTGACTCCGCAGACCGAGCACTACCTGGAAGAGAAGGCCAAGGCCGCTGTGTTGCTGGTTCGGCTGGACCCGGACAAGGTGCGGCCCGACCCGAATCGGGACGGCTGGGACGTCGACGGCATCTACGCCTACTCCAAGATCTGCACCCACGTCGGCTGCCCGGTGGCGCTGTACGAGCAGCAGACCCATCACCTGCTGTGCCCGTGCCACCAGTCGACCTTCGACATGACCCAACATTGCAAGGTGATCTTCGGGCCGGCCAAGCGGGCCCTGCCCCAGCTGCCCATCACGGTTGACGATGAGGGGTACCTGGTAGCCCGAAGTGACTTCCACGAACCGGTGGGCCCGAGCTTCTGGGAGCGTGGCTGATGTCGACGACGACCAACATCCCGGCACCACCTGATGTGCCGGCCCCGGTGGCCGGCACCGCCGACTGGCTGGACCAGCGGCTGGGTCTGTCCAAAGTCGTGCGCGGGTTCGCCCGCAAGATCTTTCCCGACCACTGGTCGTTCATGCTGGGCGAGGTCGCCCTCTACAGCTTCGTCGTGCTGGTGCTTTCCGGGACGTTCTTGACGCTGTTCTTTGTCCCGTCGATGGGTCACACCACCTATGAGGGCGCCTACCTGCCGATGAACGGCCAGGGCATGAGCGAGGCGTACGCCTCCACCCTGAAGCTGTCCTTCGACATCCGTGGCGGCTTGCTCATGCGGCAGGTGCACCACTGGTCGGCGCTGCTGTTCGTGGCCGCCATCGCGGCCCACATGTTCCGGGTGTTCTTCACCGGGGCCTTCCGCAAGCCGCGCGAAGTGAACTGGGTCATCGGCGTCGTGCTTGCCCTGCTCGCGCTGGGCGCTGGTTTCTCCGGCTACTCGCTGCCCGACGACATGCTCTCCGGCAACGGCCTTCGGATCATCGACGGCGTGGTGAAGTCCATTCCGCTGGTCGGCACCTACGTGTCGTTCTTCCTGTTCGGCGGCGAGTTCCCGGGCTACGACATCATTCCCCGGCTGTTCGTCGTGCATGTGATGATCATCCCCGCCGCCATCATCGCCCTGATCGGCGCACACCTGGCACTGCTGGTGGTGCACAAGCACGCCCAGTACCCGGGGCCGGGACGCACTAACAGCAACGTGGTCGGCTACCCCTTGATGCCCGTCTACATGGCCAAGGCCGGTGGTTTCTTCTTCGTCGTCTTCGGCATCATCGCGTTGATCAGTGCGACGATCTCGATCAACGCGGTGTGGAACTACGGACCGTACGACCCGTCCCCGGTGTCGGCGGGCACTCAGCCTGACTGGTACATCGGGTGGATCGACGGCGCCCTGCGGTTGATGCCGGGCCAGCTGGAATGGGTGATCTTCGGTCATACCTTGTCGCTGAACGTGTTGGTGCCGGCTCTTGTGGTGCCCGGCGTCGCGGTGATGGCGGCGATGTTCTATCCGTTCATCGAAGCTGCGGCCACCGGCGACAAACGCGAACACCACCTGCTGGACCGGCCGCGCAATGCCCCCACACGCACCGGCCTGGGCGTGATGGCCATCGTGGCGTACTGCATCCTGTGGGCGGCGGCCGGCAACGACTTGATGGCTACTCACTTCGACATGTCCATCAACGACCTGACGTGGGCGTTCCGCATCGGCTTGTTCGTCGTTCCCCCGCTGGCGTTCTACATCACCCGGCGCATCTGCCTGGGCCTGCAGCGCAAGGATCGGGAGATCGCACTGCACGGACGGGAGACCGGCCGGATCGTGCGCACGCCCGAGGGCGAGTACTACGAAGTCCACGAGCCCTTGGACGAGTACCAGCGATGGAACCTGGTCCAGCACGAAACGTACCAGCCCACCACACCTCAGCTCACCGACTCCGCCGGCATCGCTGCCCCGGACGCGGCCAAGCAGCGCCGCCAAGCCCGGCTGTCACGCTTCTTCTTCGAGCACCGAGTCGAACCTGCTCGCCCGAGCGAGTTGCACCATGAGCAGGAAGACGACCACGGCCACAGCGAGCTGGAGGACGTGAAGCAGTAGGCACGCGGTCACGGCGAACACGGCACAGAAGGAGTCGAGATGGCGGGGGCCAAGAGCAGTTCAAGGAAGGACGGTTCCGGCAAGATCAGCGCGCCGAACAAGAGTGGCGAGGACGATCCACCGAAGACCAAGTCCCCGGTGGGCAAGGTCAAGCGGATGAACAAGGTCATCTACGAGGCGGAGTTGCTGCGCCTGCAACAAGAGTTGGTGGACCTGCAGGAATGGGTCAAGGCGGAAAGCCAGCGTGTGGTCGTCGTGTTCGAGGGCCGGGACGCGGCCGGCAAGGGCGGTGCCATCAAGCGGATCGCCGAGTACCTGAACCCCAGGGTGTGCCGCATCGTGGCGCTGCCGGCCCCCAGTGAACGCGAGCGCGGGCAGTGGTACTTCCAGCGGTACGTGCCGCACCTGCCGGCCCGAGGTGAGATCGTTTTGCTGGACCGGTCCTGGTACAACCGGGCGGGAGTCGAGCGGGTGATGGGTTTCTGCACTCCGCACGAGTACAAGCGGTTCCTGCATCAGTGCCCGATCTTCGAGCGGTTGCTGGTCGAGGACGGCATCCTGTTGCGCAAGTACTGGTTCTCGGTCAGCGACGTGGAGCAGGAACGCCGGTTCCTGTCCCGACTGGAAGACCCGATGAAGCGCTGGAAGCTGTCTCCGATGGATCTGGAGTCCATCACCCGCTGGGAGGACTACTCCCGGGCCAAGGACGAGATGATGATCCACACGGACATCCCCGAGGCGCCATGGAACGTCATCGAGAGCGACGACAAGCGCAAAGCGCGGATCAATACCATTGCGCACTTGTTGGACTCGATCCCGTACAAGCACGTGCCGCAGCCGGATCTGAAGCTACCGAAGCGGCCACCGTCCAGTGGTTACCAGCGCGTGGACAAGTCCACTCAGAACTCGGTGCCCGATCACGCTAGCGCGGTGGAGCAAGCGGTCGGCTGAACCAAGGGATGTCGCTGCTGAGGCTGTCAACGCGGCGACAACCCGGCCGGACCAGGTCAGTCCAGGGCGGACCCCTGCTTCCACTCCTCGAACGGGACGTTCCACAGCGTCCACCCGTTGCCCTCGTGCAGTGGCCTGGTGCCACCGACGAATTCGACCGGGTCGCCGATCTTGGACTCCCCCATCAGCCAGCGCGCGTTGTCGGTGGACATGCCGGTGCACCCGTGTGAGACGTTGGCTTTGCCGTGAGCGTGCGCCGACCAGGGCGCGGCGTGCAGGAACTCGCCGGAGTTGGTCAGCCGCATCGCGTACCGCACGTTGAGCAGGTAGTAGTCGGGGTCGTCCTTGGGGATTCCCACGGTGGCGGAGTTCATCGTTCGTTGGGTTTCCCGGCTCATGATGACCTTGGTGCCGATGCGGGTCTGCATGCCCTGTTTGCCCGCGGTGATGGGGATGGTCCGTAGCACCTGACCGTTGCGATGCACGGTCATCGTGTGCGCGGCGAGATCCACCACGCTACGGGTGGCCGCTCCGATGGTGAACGTGACCGGTTCTTCGGCGACGCCCCACAGGCCTTCGGCCAGCTCCACGGCGTTCAGGTCTCGATGCACCGTGACCCTGGTGCCGCCCGGCCAATAGTCACGCGGCCGGTAGGTGGCCTGGGTGTCGCTGTCCCAGTGCCAGGCACCCTGCACGAGCGGAATGGATTCGACCACCAGCCGCCGCTCACCGTCGGGCCGAGTGAGACTCACCTGCGACAGGAGGCCGTCCTGGACACCGACCTGGACCGTGGTGTCCGGACGTACCCCGGTGGCTGCATCGGCGGGGTTGGTGGTGATGACCGCCGCTGGAGCTGCGGGTTGCTGCGTGGGTGCAGCGTCGGATCGCTGCTGGGCAGCCGGCTCCTGCGGCCCGCAACCGGCGATACCAAGAGCAAGGACGATCACCGCGATCAGCTGAAGCAGTACTGCTCGGCCGGTGGGGGCAGCCCCAGTAGCGCGCCCACGGCCAACGACGCGATCGCCGCTCGCCGAGCCCTCCACTACGCCCACTGTGCCTCCCGAGTGCGGGTCCCGGTCGCCGGTGAACGGGCGGACCCGCAATCAGGTATCGGCATCGGGAACGGCAGACTTCACCGTTGGCTGCCACGCTGTGTCGGCGTGACGCGGACGCAGGTCGCGGCGCCCGACCGGACTCAATGCCTAGCTCACCAACAGCCCCGCCGGCCTAGGGAGTTCGGGTTGTTCACCACGTGAGCTTGTTGATCGCCTCGGGTGTGAAGAGACCGGGTGCCACCATGCGCCAGAGTGAATGCAGACGGTCGAGCGCGTCCGCATAGTCCGAGTAAATACGTGATGATTGCTGCACGCCGTTGACTCCGGCAGTGAGAGTCTGGGCTACTTCAAGGGCGGACCAACGGTCGTCGATGTCGCCCTCGGCGATGGCCTTGGCACTGATGTCTGTCACCATTTTCAACCAGGCATCGAAGGAGACCCGCTGCTCCTCGTCGAACCCGTGCCCTTCGGTGGTCATGAGCACTGAAGCCCGCATGAGTGGGTCGGATTGAAGAGCTCGCCCGAAGTCGTAGCTTGTGTCGATGAGCTGTTGCGCAGCCGGGACGCGCTCATCCATTTCAAAGCTGCTCACCATGTGAGTCTGGAGGACGACTATGGCCCTGCCGAGCGCGGCTTACGAGTCGAAGTGAAAGTACATCGAACCTTTGGACACACCACTGGCTACCAGGATGTCATCGATCCCAACCTTCACGTGACCATGCACGCGGGATGGCTGCCTTTTCTTGTATGCCGGCCTACCGCGTGAGGGAAGACGGCATCTCGTGCCGGGTGGGTTCCCAGGCTATCGCGGGCGCCTTCCAGGCCCGGCACGAAGGATTCGGAGCGATTCGCCGGATGGACCGCAGGCTAGCAATAAACCGACTGGATGGTTTATTCTGTTCGGAGTGCAGACACCGTTGCCACCGGCGGCGACCGTCCGTCGAAAGCTGTACGCGGGAAAGGACATGACGATGAGCACCACCACGTTCGCGCAACGCTACCTGCAGACCTGGACAGAACCCGACCAAGCCCGACGCCACCACAACGTGCACGCGGTCTGGTCGCCGGACGGGCGAATGGCGGTCTCGTCGGTCAACGCCACGATCTCCGGGGCCGACAAGATCGCTGAGCACATCGACCGGGTTCAAGGGAGCGGACGTGATCTTCCGAGACGGTAAAGGTCGCGTGACAGCCGCGTACATGTTCCAGGGACTGGAGTAGACGCCCACCCAAGATACGCACTGACCGATCCAGGCTGCCCGACCCGCCGAGCCGCCAGGCTGGCACCTGCTCCCAGGGCGTCAGCGGCGGACGGCGTCACGGACGTTGACGACGAGCACCACCAAGGCCATCGTCGCGAACAGGATCACGGTGCCCCACTGCCAGTTGTGGGCGAATAGTTCGATCAGGTTCACTGTCAGCAGCAACAGCAGAAAGCGGGTGGCCAAGGCCGCGAAGTACCCGCGCGAGAACGCCTCGACCGACAGGATGACCGCAATCGCAATCACGGCGGTGGTACCACGCGCCGGCGCCTGCGGGTAGAAGAGCCACCCCAGCGTGACCAGGATCAGCGGGGTGGTGATCACCGACCAGGCTCGGAGCACGCGCTTGCGGGATCTTTCCTGCCGTGTCACGGGTGTGCGCCGGTGACTGAGGTGGTCGTGGGGACCACCGACGGCAAGACCCCCCGACCCGTCGTCGCACCGACTCCAGTTCCACGTCAGCATTCGGACTGACCTTTGCCAGGCCCGCCCAGCCGACCGGGTCCCCCCACGCATGGCGCACCGACCCGTCCCGTTCATACCGCGGCCCGGCCGGACCGCGTTCACCGCCGAGCCGGTCGCGGGTGTCATGACCCCATAGACCCCGGTAGTCCAGGACCCAGGGAGTCGAGTCGTCGATCAACACCGCGCTCCAGCCGAGAGCGCCGGACTCGCCGATCACCAGCCCGTCGCCACGGGCATAGTCGACGTACGGGATCCCGAGCCCCTCACCTTGCGCAGCCGTAGCCCATGGGGCGATCAGCTTGGCGGTCCGGCGCAGGAATGGCACGACGCCACCCATGCTGGGTGGCTCGATGGTGATCGGGTAGTCACCGGCAAGGTAGGCGCCCGAATGCGAGCCGGCCCCGACGAACACGACCGGGTGACGCCCGCCGACGAGGCTGAGGTCCGGGTCGTCCCACCGGCGCCGCAGGTCGTCACCGGACTCCTCGTGCGCGGAGTAGACCACCCAGCGGGGCTCGGGCACGCCGTCGGTATGCCGGGTCGCGTCCAGATAGACGGTCACCTGCTCCCAGTCGCCCTCGTGCTCGTTGACCCCGGAGAAGCCCGATCGCCAGTTGTTGAAGCTGTAGAAGTACCAGTACTGCAGCACGATCCAGGGATCGTCCCGCAGCACCCGCCCGTAATACGTCGGTCCCCCGGCGGACAGGTGCTTCAGCTGGATCGACCGCGCAGCGATCGCGCTCCCCCCAGGGACGGCCCCACGCACCACCAGCGATAGCCGGCCGAGCGTATCGATCAATCGGCCCAGCAGCCCCACCTGGGCCAGCCGGCTCGTCCCACCCAAGTGCGGGCGCTCGGTGCCCAACCACGTCTTGACCCG
>PDWJ01003181.1_pt1 | contig 29973 bp, 37 predicted proteins | sample 1430881 | NCBI WGS metagenome assembly PDWJ01 (sample SAMN01162460, study PRJNA174530) | Oral metagenome, whole genome shotgun sequencing project. | biome: Marine environment; feature: Marine mammal; material: Swab sample of the gingival sulcus; isolation source: swab sample of gingival sulcus...
TAAATGGTACATTTCCTGTTGTGATAATAGATTTTGAAAACCTTTGACAATATCGCCTTTGGTTAAAGATGAAATCCACAATCGCTTGAATGGAAGTTTACATTCCAAAAAATTATACACATACAAAAATATCAATTCGCCCTCACGGTCGGCATCAGTTCCATTGATAAGTTCGGTTGATTTACTCATTAAATCTTTGATAATGTCAAGTTGCTTTTTCTTGCCTTTGTCAATATTACCTTTTGCATCAGAACCAATCTTATACAGATATTTTTTAGGAATTAAAGGCAAGTAACTTTTATCCCATTTGCCCTCTGCACGATATTTGGTATCTCGTTCCAGTTCGATTAAATGCCCAAAACACCAAGTCAAATAATACTGACTACTTTGCATATATCCGTCTTTGGTGGTAAATCCTCCAAGTGCTTGTGCATATTCTCGTGCTTGTGAGGGTTTTTCTGCTATGATTAGTTTCATTGTATCTTAGTTATGTCTTATATGTCAATCATTTCCACCCAAAGGAACTGTAAAATCTATACAATTTTTATAAGGTTCAGGCATTTTACCTTTCATATATTTAACAACCATTTATCAAATTTTAATTCATAAAGAACATAATTTTCATAGATAGTTCTACTTTCTATTTTCGCAAAAAAAGAAATATCACTGTCTCTAAAATCTGTTATGATATTTTCCTTTATGAGTATTTTTCGTCCCTCATCTGAACTATAAAAATCATTCATTTCTTCCCACTCAATGGCAATCATTATAGTATCACCTTTAAGAGGGATTTGTCTTGTTTTTTGAATAAATCCTTTAATTCTATGAGTTGCTTTTTCAATGATTTTTTCTTTATATTTTTGAAACCAAAAAAACATTATTTCCCCATATTCTTTTCTATTATCATCAAAATTTATTACAACATCTATTTCAAATTTTTTTTCCACTTTTCGCCCTTTCATATCGTTTATATCTTTTTTTAATTTTACCTGTTCCTTTGCAGTCCTCACAAAGGATTTTCCTCTCTCTGTTTGGTTGAATTATGTAGGTTGGGTCATTTTTACAAGTATAACCAAGACCTCTACAATTTTCACATCTCATTGTATTATTTGTTTATCTCAAAAGTGAAATTATAAACCCTATATCTAATATAACGAATAGAATTAAATATATATGTGAATAATCTCTTTCCGTTTCATTTTCATATAGATTAGTTTTATCTTTAATTATTTTTTCAAAATCTTGTTGTTTACAATTTGCAAGTTTCAATTTATGTTTTAAAGATATTATTTCTTCATTTTTTGCTGACAATATTTTTTTTAAACTACTCAACTTATCTTCTAATTGAGAAATCTTATCTTCTAATTTTAGAACTTGTTTCATCTGTTTGGTAGAGCGTTTTAATTCATTAAATTTTTTACTAACATTTAAGGTGTTTCCTTTCAATGTTATTAATTCTTCTTCTAAGGCAATAAGTTTTTCAGTAGTAATATTATTAAAATCAATTTGTTCTATTTTTTTTTCAAAATCTTGTTGTTTTGCTAATTCAAAAGCCCATTTAGGAATTTCTTTCACAAAATAATCTCCATTCTCATATTCTCCTTTTGTTCTTATACTTCTATATATTTGATCTCTTTCTTTTAAAAGTTTTGAATTTTCAATATCTAAAACTCCCTTAGCAATCTGTATCCGTCGATTTTTTTTATAGATAGAAAGGTAATAAGTATTTTGAATAGATTTAGTTTGCACACCTCCCCAAAGATATTCTTCCAATTCAAAAACCTCTCTTTTAATATTTTGAATCATTTATTTTGATTTTTAATATTTACAGTAAGAAATCGAACCTCATACTTGTAGTCTTGACCTGCCAGTAGCTAACCTATAAATCACTCGTCAGTGTGCGTTTCCCGTTTCGCCACTCGCTCTACTATTTTTTTTTAATTAGAATGGTAAATCATCATCTTCACTCGCAACATTTTCCTCTCTCGGAGTTTCGATTTTAGGTTCTTCATCTGCTTTACTGTCTAACATTTTCAGTTCTTGCAACTTTACTTCTGTCAAATATCGTGTAACACCGTCTTTTTCATACGAGCGATGCTTTGTGTAGCCCTCAATATAGACTTTACTACCTTTTTTTAGATATTTTTCACAAACATCAGCAAGTCCACCATTTGCAATTACTGTGTGCCATTGTGTATCGCTCTTTGGTTCGCCTGTTTGTTTATCTTTCCATTTTAGCGTAGTTGCTACTGAAAATTTCACAATTTTCCCTCCATTTTCAAAGGTTACTGTTTCAGGGTCTTGCCCTAAATTTCCCATTAGTATCTGTTTGTTTAGCATTTTGTTTGTGTTTTTTAGTTAAAAATTATTTTCTGTTCTGAATATATTTTTGAAAATCCAATATATCCTGTGCATCTTCTTCCATTTTTGTCCGATGAACCAATTGCACAGTAATAAAAATATCTCGTACCTTATCATACGAATCTATTCGCTCCAATCGACCGTTATAATCCTTGTCTATTTGATGATTTAAGGAATAGGGCAATATTGTATCAGTCTCATAAATATAATACCGTGAAAAATTATTAGTAGCCCTAACCTCAAATCTTTTATATTTTTTATTGAAAAGGACAGTGTCTGTAATATTTTGTCTTTCTGCATATTTCAAAACTACCCCTTTGTAGAAAACTGCCCCTCTTTGTTTTTTATAAACGGACAACCAGTTGTTTTTCTGAGTATCAAGAATTATCCTTTGGGCTTGTTCTGTTGTTCCCATATCGAAGTACAAACTGTCTTTTATAAAAAACACCTTGTCTATAAATTGAGGATAATCTAAATTAGGTACAAATTCGATGATTGTATCGCCTTGATAATTTAATTTAGACACTTGGTAACTCCTTACAGAATCTAATCCCTTTGATGCTTCTAAATAAATATTCGTAATTATCTCAACTACACCTTTGGGGGATTTTATCTTTGGTTTATCCTGCTGACAAGAAACGACTAAGAAACCTAAAAAAATACTTAGAATGGCAATTTTCTTCATATCTTTTACAAACTTCGTTTAGAATTATGTTGTCTTACATTGGCTTTCTCATTCTCCTCAATTTCCACCCCTTTAATTGGCTTATTAGTATTTATACGATTCATACCTTTATCGTATAAATTAAGCGTTTTGTATTGAGGATTTAGCATTGCCTTTCCTGCAATTACTTTATCTTCGTGTTTAAATTTTACAGGCACAAGATTTCCTTTTTCCAATGCTTTAATAGCAAAATCTTTGTATTCGGGTTTGTCAAATATCAAGTTAGATTTCTCAACTATTTTAGCCACATCAACGCCGTAATTATTATTGTAAACATCTAATTTGTAATTGCCGTGTTTGTTTTTTTCCTCTTTCAATTTTAACTTAATAAAGGCAGGTTCTTTTTCATTAGTTTTAGGATTAACTAAATTTGTTTTTACGGCTCGTCCCTCCAATAAATTAATGGCTTCTTTAACCGTAATATTATCCTCCCTTTTTACCTTAAAACGATGAGATAGATTTTCGCCTTTGGAATTTATCACATTTGCATCGTACGAATTTAAGAATACTGCACCATTGTCATTTTTCTTAAAATTAAGGGTAAAATCGGCAGATTTCCCAAAGGTTGTTTTGTCAGAACTTGTTTTGATTACAAATTCCATTTCATTACTGTCAAGTCCTTTTTTAAGGTCTTTGTGTAATTGTTCACTTTCCCCAGGTTCTTCATTTACTCTCATTTCAGGAAAATTTCTCTCAAAGAAAGAACCTTTCATTTTTTTCAGTTCATTTTTATTATTATGAAAATATTCCAAATATTTTTTTTCTTTTTCAGTAAAAATACGTTCCCCATCTTCATAAAAGACCTCAGGTATACTATTAAGCATCTCATTAATAAAGTTTTTGTAATCCTTTGAAAAAGGGATTGTTAATTTATCCCAGACACTTAACTTAATTTCACTCATTTTCCAAAAATTCAATTTATATTTCATAAAGATTGGAAGTGTTTTTTAGAAAAACAAGAAAAGTTAAAGTGTGTGGACTAATTACGACTAATATGGACTAATTTGTACTATACTTTACAAAAGAAAATATCAAAATTTTAGAAAAAAAATTGTATTTTTGTAGTAATAATAAATTAAATACTAATGGCTTTTGATGATTGGCTAATTCAAGATTATACCCCCAATATTAATCCTGCATTGTTGTGGGATTATGATATAGATAATTTTGATTGGGAAAATGGTAAAACTATTGTTGTACAAAGAGTAATTGAAAGAGGACAACGAGAAGATTTTTATATTGCCATTCGCAAGTACGGTGGTCTAAAAAACTTTATTGAAATTATTAAAACAATCCCCTATTTGAATGATGTTGACATGAACTATGTTTCCAAAATTTTCAAGATACCATTAAATGAATTACAATGTTACAAAAACAAACAACACCGACAGCAACTTTTAGACTCTTGGAACAGATAATGAAAGATTCATTCTTTAATGATTTTCATTTAGCAGGTGGGACTGCGATTGCATTATATTTAGGACATAGAGAAAGTATAGATTTGGATTTATTTACTCCTAAACCTTTTGATGTTAATAAGACAGAAAATTATTTGTACAAAGAGTATAACTTTGCAACATCATTTTCTCATACAAATACGCTTAAAGGGACAATTTCAGGAGTTAAATTTGATATGATTACTTTTAACTATCCTTTTTGTGAGCAAATACAACATATTGACAATGTTAGATTATATAGTCTTGAAGATATTGTTCCAATGAAATTATTAGCAATTGCAGATAATGGAACTCGCCCCAAAGATTTTATAGATATTGCATTTTTATCAACTCGTTATAGTCTTGAAGAAATGTTGCAGTTTACACAACATAAATTTCCTGCTAAAAATCCTCTTGTTTTTGAAAAAGCATTACTCTACCACAATGATATTCATTTTGACGAGCCAATCCGAATAATTGACGGTGTTTTTGATTGGGATAAAATCAAAAATCGTTTAGAAAATATGGTTGATAATCCCCATAAAGTTTTTACAAATACACCTTTACAAAATGAACCCAAAAGAAGATTAAGGAGGTAACAACCTTAATGTCAATGACACAAGAAAATACTAAAAAATCCCTTACAAATGAATGTAAGGGATTTTTTAGTCAATTTCATATAAAGTCTAAGTAAATTGTGTACGCATTGCGTACATTATTACCGTCTTCGACCTCGCCTCTTGTCCTCCTGTTCTTCCTCTCGCTTACGATTGGCATCTTGGTAAAGGTCAGGGTCATTCACATCGTATTCTATTTTGGAATTTTCAGCCTTTTTATTCAGTCCTGCACTAATTGAATTTACTGAGTGCATTTCATTACTAACGATATTTAGATTTTCCGTTAATTGTTTTCCAAATTCAGGAAATTTATCAATCTTATCTTGAATAAAAGACATCAACTTTTGCAGTTCCACTTTATATCGATTTACTTCATTAACTTTTTGTCTTTCTGCAACAATTTGGGTAAGTTTCTTTATGTCTTTTAATAAATCATATTCTACTACATTTTGTTTTTTTTCATCATATACAAAAACTTTAATATTCTCTGCAATCTTATCATCAATTGCTTTTTCCTCAGAATTTATGGGTGTTTGTTTTACATACTGAATTTCCTTTTTACTATCCTCTAAAAGACTTTGGATTGCTTTTTCTCTATGAAATTGTTGTACTTTCAATTTAGAATTATCATCAGTTAATTGAAAGGTAATTCTGTCCTTATTATTATCGGCTACAATGATAGCCCCCTTTAAAAAGTCTTTTACATCATTGGCAGACAACTTATTTGAAAATGAATTATCTTCATTGATAATTCCATACTCTTTTAACTCTGTCATTGGTAAATTATTTCGCTCCATATTCATTGATATTTAAAATGTTATTAATTTCTATTAGTTGTGTTAAAAACTTCATCGGATTTATAAATTTTCCACTCTCTTTTACTGCAAAATGCAAATGAGGATGTGTAGATTTTCCAGTATTTCCACTTTTCGCAATAATGAAACCTGCTTTGATACTATCGCCTTTTTTATAGTAAATTTCAGAAAGGTGCATATACAAAGTTTCAAATTTATTAGAATGAGCAATTTTTATATATTTTCCTCCATTTTTATCAAATCCTGTATCTATTATTCCCAAAAGGCGAAGTAACAAACATCATTTTAAGAGGTGTATAAATTTTAGCCCTCTTTATATTAACTGGCGTTTTTTTACTTTCTTCAACCTTTAAAACTTCATTTTTTATAATCTGCCCCAAAGAGTTTTCTATTTGGTTAATTGTATGCTTATGTTCCTTATCTTTTTGGATAATCATTTTTTTTAGGCTATCAATTTCCTGCTGAAAGTCCGGGTGCTTTTTTCGTTTGAACCAACCTTTCAGCCACCCCTCTTTTTTAGACTTTTCATCTTCTTTGGGGCTTTCTTTTTCTTCAACCTCCACGAACATATTCCTATCTTCGGTAGGTTTTTCATACCTTGCTGTATTAAAATTTGTTTGTGCAACTAAACCATTACAGATGCAGAAAAAAGAGCAAATAAGCCCCATTATTTTAATGGTTTTATTCATAACTATCTCCTTTTTTCAATCACAATAAATTCATTTACAATCAATTCCACTTCTTTATTTATTCGTCTAAAATTCGTCATTAACACTTCATCTTTTCGGTCGTTTCCTGCTTTATCTTTGAATGAATAATACACAGGCATTTTAGGATAATTATCTTCCTCTTTTTTAATTGCTTTCATATTAAGGTTGATTTTTCCATTCATCGCAGAAGTTTTAAATTCTTCTTCATCGTCAACTCCCTTGGCTAACATTCCGACCATTTCCCCTGTTTTGAGTGTCGCAATCTTTCCTGCTGGTATCATAAAATCTAATTTTTCATTGATACTTTGCGTTGTTCCTTGCTTAGAAATCGACTCTGAGTAAGATTTTTGTTTGATTTTTCCAAACAGTTTTTCCAGCCAATCCAAAGTTCCTTTATCCCTTACTGCCCCTGATAAAATATTACCTGCAACTGCTGTAATTGTATCTGCAATTTCTTTTTTATAAAATTGTTTTAACTGTGGCAATTCCTGTAATCCAAGCATTACACCAATTTTATTACTTCGCGCTGTTGCAATAACATTATCAATTTTGTGCATATAAATTGTTGGGAACTCATCAGCAATAACTGCACAAGGCAAGTTTCCTTTTTCGTTAATTACTTTTAGGGTACGATTTAATACAGAAGAATAAAGGGCTGAATTTATATCTTGTGTGCTTGGGTCAGAGGCTAAAACCAAAACACTTGGATTTTTTCTATCCGTTATTTTGAGTTCTACTTCATCGCCTGAAAATATCCAAAAACTCTCTTTGGTTGCCAATCTTGACATAAAGATTTTAAGCGTACCGATTTGTCCCTCTAATTGGTCAAAGGCTTTATTTTCATAGGCAGATTTGAAAGGTGATAGCAAACTCTCTAATTCTTCATTAGAAAATAAGGTGTCAAATATTTCTTGATAACTTTTATTCATAAATGATAACAAATGAGGAATATCTGAATACCTACCATTTTCATAAGTCGCAAAGAAATATACACACGAACTCAAAAAGTTAATTGCTGACTGTGTAAAGAATTGTTCAGAACCACCACCTGAGCCACCTCCTTTTTGTAGTGCAGAAACCATTGCTTCTGACATATCTTGTGCTTCGGCAAGTGTTCTTAAATATTTTCTATTTAATGGATTTACTCGTCTTGATTTTTCAACTTCATTCAAGTTTATAACATTGAATTGGTGTTTATAATTAAGGTCATTTTTCTTTTTCAGTAAATAATGATAGTAGGCTATTTCGCCAAGAGCAGGAAATTTGAAATCATACAAACACATACTAAATCCCTTTGCAACAAACTGACGAATAGACGGATTGATAATACCAAAAGATTTACCACTACCTGGAACACCAATTACAACCGTTCCACGAAAAGGGTCGATATTAAGCCAACCTTTATGTACTTTCTTTTTATATCTGAACAAATAGGGAATATTGATTGAAGTATCTGTTTCAATCAACTCTTTATTTTGGTCAAAACTTTCTTCCTCTGTGTTCCAACGGTCTTTGCCTAAGTTTGTTTTCAGAATTTTAGAAATATTGTCTGCGCCAACCTGTGTAGCAACTGCACCTATAAAAGAAAATGTAACATAAAGCAACTGTGAAAGACTAAAAAATGAAATTACTTTGGGCAAATTATTATTACTTGCTTCATTGACAAAAGTAATCGAAAATAACATCAATCCAATCCCTAAAATAATCGGCAACACGATTGCTTTAATAATATTTAAGTCTTTATTTTTTTTTGCTTTCGTACCTATTGCTACCAATCCTATCAATACCAAAGTGGATATCTTAGCATTCATCGAGGGGTAGAAAAATCCTAACTTTGCAAAACTGATTAAAAGGTTGGACAAAATAGGAACTTTTGCAGAAAGAAAAAGCACACAAAGACAATCCATTACAACGGTAAAATAGACCATCTTTTGAAAAAATCCATATATCTTTATATGATGTTGTTGCTCCTGCATTTTACTTTACATTTTATCAAAAAGTATCGGCATTTAAAATGTCTGAATATTTGATTTTTAATTCAATAGTTCGTCCTGAAATTGGATTTTCTAAAACTCTAATAGTTAGCAATTTCCCATTAGGGAAAGTAAATTTATTAAAGACAAACACATTACGATATTTTTTTCTAAAATAAGTGCGTTTGATGAGTTTATAAACTGGTTTTAATGTTACACTTTGATTGTTGGTAGCCTTGTAGATTTTTTTATCATCTATACTAAATTTTATATCTTCGATAGTGTAACCTAAATCGCTATTGTTAAACATACTTATATCTAAAAAGATATAATCATTATATACATATACATTGTTTAATTGTAACTTTAATTTGAATTGTCGTTTTGTTCTTAAAGGTTTCTTTTGACTTTTTTTGTTATTAAAAATATTCATTGAAAACTTCTTTAATTCAGGAAATGAGAACTGAATTTTAGGAAATTCCAAAGGCTGCATATCTTGGGGCTGAATTTGAATATTTGTAATAGGAACACCGGTACGCACATTTTTGTAAACAGTTCTGTATTGAGCCATAAACGATTGTCCTACAATTGTAATGATACCGCAACTTTTTTGTCCATTTGATAAGGTCAAAGTATTTTTCTCATTTTTTGAAGTATCGTTATTTTTAATTTTGACACGGGCAATATTTTCTGAGGGTAAATCCCCTACAAGATTATTGGTAGATAAATCAACAAATTGAATAGGTTCAGGGGAGATAAAAAGGATATTAACCCCCTCAGAGATTTCTATCTCAGGTAACTGATAAATTCCCAATTTTTCTTTTGAACTTTGTGCATTTAACGATATTCCTAATGATAAGAATAAAATCAAAAGAAATTTAATTTTTATTGTTTTCATACTATCTTTAATTTTTATTGTTAAGTTTCTTTTTTAGTTCTTTTTCATCAATGAGATAAATAAAAGAGTTGTATTTCAATCGCACTTTATTGCTTCTAATAACCTTAGCAATAGTTTGAGATGCTGAATTTATCACCCCTGAAATCAAACTTGCATAAAAATTTTGATTTCCATTTTGCATAGAAGAACCTTGCAAGTAATTGGTATTAGAGCCTATTTCTCGCATCATCTCTCGGAATGCTGATTTTGGCACATAAAGTCCTTTCATTCCGTCATTATCATAAATTGCTAAATTGATAGGATAAATTTCGCCCTCTAACATTACTGAAACGATATTTAAATTTACTCGCTGTAATCCAAAACCTGAAATTAAAGCGTATAATATCGTACCTTTCGGCATTTGAGTATCGCCAACATAGACATCTTCCAATAGCCTTATTCTAATTCGACTTCCTAAATACCCTTTGATGTTTTCATCTATTACGGCTTTAATCAGATTACTATTTTTCTTTTTAGAAATATGATTAAAATTGTCACTATTACTTTGTTTGTTGACGTTAAAAGTAGAATTTAAAAACGCTTCCATTTTTGCTTGATTCTTTTTCAAAACTTCATCTGCTTCCATTTGTGCCTTTAATTCAGGATTTCGAGCCTTTTCAATAGAATCTAAAAACAGCATTTGCTCTTTCATCATTTTTAAGGGGTCAACCTCATTCTCCTCCATTTCTTCTCTCTCCTCTCTTTCAGTGCGTTTTTCTTCACTATTATTAAGCATTTTTATGAGTTTCATTGAACGTTGGTATTCTCTCTCATCTTCATCAACTTCTTTATTTTCTTTATTTTTAGACTCATAATAAGTTTCTGTTCCTTTTTCTATTTTTCTTTCATTTTCAATCGCTTTTTTTCGTTCAACATCAATTGAATCAATTAGTCTTTTTTGCTTTGGATCAAGAGTTTCGGTGTAGTATAATAAACTATCTTCTTCCGTTTCTAAGTTAGAAATCATTGTTCGTTTTTCTCTTGATTGGTAAAACTCTTCATAGGCAGCATTTTTATTTAATATACTATCACGTACTTCTCCCAGCGAAGTAGATAACTCCTTTTGAACCTCAACTTTATTGTCATTTTTTTCAGCCATTTGTAACATCTGATAACCGATAAAAAGAATAAACGGGAGTAATAATAGTGGGAGTATATATTTTTTATCCTTAAAATTAATTTTCTTATTTTTCATTTTTCAACGTACTATATTGGTTTAATAAATATTCTATTCTTAGACTATCATTTTTTGTAAGCATTTTTTTATTCTTAAAAAACTTTAACTCTTTTACGATTTTTTCCATTTTCACCTTTCGTAAACTTATTCTTTTTCGTTCTTTGTTAATATATTTATCACTTGTATCAAACATTATAGGTATTTGTGTTTGTATTGGATTTTTTTCAGTTTCTGAAAAAAAAATTTCAAAAATAAAAAAGCAAAGTGAAGCCACTAAAATAACGAGCATATATTGAAAAGTTTTTTTAGGATGGTCTTTTAACCACTGCCAAATATCTTCTATTTTTATTCTAATATTTTCTAACATCTTTGTATCCAATTAAAAATTATACTTATATTGTTTAGATATTTCTGTATTATCTAAAATCTTCCAATCTAGGAGTAAAACACCGTGTGGGTTCTGTGGGGTTCTAATAATATTTTTATAGTGCCCCTCGGTCATCAAATTACGAACAATCACACTCGTTTTCCGATTGATAATCTGTTTGCCATAAAAAGCGAAATTCTTTTTATCTAAATCCAATGTAATGGAATCTGTTTTTACAGTAACAGTGGTATTTGATGAAATAACTTGATTGTAAAAACCTCTTTCTCGCAAGTTTGCATATTCTTTTTTTCCTGTGTCGTCAATAAGATAAAGAGCCTTCTCAATATTGTTTTTGATATATTTATCATCAGGAGCAAGAGTGAAAAACAATCGATGAAATAATTCCACCTGTGCTTTGTATTCAACAGGTCTATTAAGTAACTCATCAGTTTGTTTCACCAATATAGGTACTCCATTGTCTAAGATATAAATTGATTTTCGTGAATCTGAGACCAGTGCATACGAATAAAATAATCCTGAAAGTGTTATAACTAATGATAACACCATTGCAGAAATAGAGATAATTTTGTTTATCTTGATTTTTTCTTCTATACTTTTTACTAATGCCATAATTATTCGTTTTTTATTTTTTACCATATTTCATAGCATCTTGAACCTTATTTGATGCATTGTTATTTTTTAATGTTGTCATTACATTATTTGCTGTTGCTCTACCAGCAGCAAATCCTGCCATTCCTACTGCTGCTGTTTTCATTGCACTCCCTTTCATCTTAGTCATAAGTCCTGCCCCACCTGCTGAAACAATAGTATCTGCAATTGAGGGGGTCATCATTACACCAATACCTGTAATAACATAGGCAACTACTGTAAAGATTACAGAGTTCATTAGACCCTCATTTGCTAAATAATCAGGCAGAAGAGCCATTCCTGTATCAGACACATTCCCTGCACTATCAAAGAAATAATTTAATCGGTCAATCTCCATCTTATATGCTCCCATAATCATTGCTTGTCCGAGATTTAATATCGAAATTGCTACAAAGCCATATAAGTTTATATTAATAAATTTGGCAATCCAACTATTTAAAGTTGAATCAAATCCAGGAATCAAAGTCATTCCGATTGCAATCGGACCGAGAATGATTAAAATATACAGCCATATTTTTTGAATAAAGTAAACTAAGTATACCCCAACTCTTAATATGATTAAAGCCCCTGTTTCTAAAAGCCCTGCAATCCATTTCTGTACTCCATATTTCATTTTATTTTTAAACATTGTTATTTCCCCTTTAATTTCTGCAATTTCTTTTGAAAACATACCACCATTTATTTTTGCATCATTTATTTCTTGTTTTACTTCTTCTTTAACGAGATAATCAGAAAGTTTCATTTGTTTATCAAATCGTTCTATTCGAAGTGCATTGGCTTCTTTTTTCATTTCTTTAAAAATAGCCATATTAGGTTCTGCTATTTTCTCAAAAGGCTTTTGAATTAAACTATAAAAACTTGTCCAATTAAGGAGTATTAAGGAAATAAAAAAGGGTTTAAATAACGGCATTATTTCCCATTCCCTATCGCCTGACTGCATTTGCCATCCAATATTTCCAAATGTTAACAATGCCCCAATAGCTCCAATGGATTGTCCTAATCTTTTGGCTGACGAACTTAATTCTGCAACATCTTTATCAATTTCCACGAAAGCATCTAAAAACCAATTTTCTATTTCTCCATCTCCTTTAATGTACTTTAACATTTGTTCAGTATTATATGTTTCTCCCAATAAGATTGTTGGAATAATCAACACCAGCAAAAAAATTATAAGTATTACATATTTTTTTTTCATAAAATTTAGTATTTAGATGATTTATATCTAAGCATATTCTCTCTCATTATTTCTGTATCAGTTTTTTGGCTAGCAGGAATTGTAGCATTTTTACTTTTTGCTAATAATTTTTCTACTTTAATGGCATATTTTGCCTTTTCATTATAAGTTTTTAATCTTTGGTTAAATTTCCGCCACGCAATTAAGATTTTATGATAGAACAAAATTCGTTTCCCCCGTGGCATATCAACAGTCCGTGCAACTTTATAATTATGTTTTAGCAAATCAAGTTCTTCTCGTAGTTTTCGTAAAGCACCACTGCTATTTAATTTCTCATATACTTCATAATCTGCAAATTGCCATTCGGCAAAACTCTGAGGATTTTCGGGAAAGTTTTTTAGGGGTTTTAGCATCTTTTTATAATACAATAACCATAAAGGGTCTGCCGATACAGTTAATTTTGTCCAATGTGCCAAATCCCTTTTACTCTTAGCCTTTAAATCATCGGATTGTTTTTTTATTTTTTGCGTTTCATCATATTCAATCTTTCTTTCTGCAAATCGTAAATTTTGCAGTCCTGTCGCTTTTAGGGGTCTAATATCATCTCCATTTCGATACTCGATATTTCTCTTGGGAGCGTACCAAGAACCAGGAGTACCATAAAAATCATATCCCCAAACAGTAGAAGCTGTAAGATTGGTTTGCACTTTCCAAAATATAAAATTTTTATACTTTGGTTTAGGATACCAATCCCCCCACTTTTCAAAAACCATTCTTTTATGCTGACCAACTATCGCAGGGTCATTCATAATCTTATAACTCTGTGCAGAGATACACTGCCCTGTTAAAAGAATTAGCAGCAGTTTTATTGTTTTAATATTTTCCATTTTAACATAATATCTTCAACAATGGCGTTATCTAATGAAATCCAGTTTTTTAGTATAGGTATTTGCTTTAAGTAGGCAATATGAATTACTTCTTCCAAGCGAGTAATTAGATATAAAATATAGCCATTTATCATTCTTGCCTTATCTAACATTTTTTCAATAAGGATTTCTCTATCATAAGGGTCTATTAAGAAATCTTTTCCTTCTTTTAGAATAGAAGAACTAACCTCTGTTGATAAGACTAAACACTGCTGTAATAATTCATTGTAAGTGTCCGTTAATAATACAGCATACTTTGGATTAGCAGTTGTTAGTTTCATCAATTTATTTCCGTTTTTCTTTATATCCTCCATATAGAACCAAAAATATTTTAGTTTCTTGCCTTGAATTAATAGTTTATTTACCGTACTTAATTTATTGTATATAAATTCGTGTACTGCTAGTACTTTTCCAACATCTTCATTGATTTTTTCATATAATTTTCTTTGTTTTTTATAATTCCTTTGGTAAGCCTCTTCACTCATCATTCTAACCGACTGATTTTCGGTCAATTGCATCAATAATTTATAATTGATAGCAATCCCATAATCAACATCTTGGGCTTTCGGTTGAAAAACCACTAAAAACAATATACCAACACATAATAGTTTTTTCATCATATTAAAAACTTTTTAGTTCATTCAGAATATCTTTAATCAGTTCTTTATCTCTATTTACATAGTAATTCATCTCGGCTCTTTTAAGAGCGAGAATTCTTTTGGCTTCTCGTATTAAATATAAGGTATCATAAGATGCCGACTCTATTCTCTCTACTTCTGCAAGAGCATAATCCAATAAAATTTTTCTTTCTGCTTTTTCCATTTGATTAATTGCTCCATAAGAAGCAACAATACCAATAAGTAGCCTACTTACCATTTCAACATCTTTGGCAAAATTTAACTCTCGTTCTACAACTTGAATTAAATTAGGGGGAAATTCTTTAACTTCATTTAATATGTATTTTGTATTCTTTTTTATAGTTTTTACTTTTCGTGTCATTACCACACCAGTTGGTATTGATTGTAAAGCAAAATCTACAATAGATAAGCGATTTTGTATTTTCGCCACCACCTTTTTGATTTTTGTCCATTGTTTTTGATTTGAAGTTTCCAAAGCAAGGTTTTTTGTTTCGTTGCGTTTCATTACTTTTTGTCGTTGATGTTCCTCCAATGTATGTTTAATTTCCTGATCCATCATTACAGGCGAACACGACTCCTCTGTTTCTAATGCTGATTGTGCAAATAAGAACAGCGAATGCACACAAATCAATAAACATAATATTCCTTTTTTCATAACTTATCCTATAATGTTTTCCATTTCCACATAACACTTTCAATAATATCTTTATCCGTATCAACATATCCTTGAAAAGGATTAAGTGATTTTAAGAAACCAATACGTACGGCTCTTTCTAGTGTTAGGCTAATTGAAATCAACCACAATTTTAATTGTTGAACTTCTCCCTCAATTTTGTAAAGTATTTTATATCTATCCCCAGCAGTTGCAAGATTAGTATCTGATGAAGTCAGTAAACTGCTCAATTCCGTACTTATTTTTAATAATTGTTCATATGTTCTTTCAGAAGCTTTTACTCCAAAAACTGCATACTGCGGTTTATGAGATACCAAGTCCTTTATTTTTTTTGAATAATAATAACAATCTTTTATTTCCTCGTAAATTTGTTTTACTTGAATTGAATTTTGTAAAGTTCCTGACACCTCTCTCAACCCTTTGTATAATTTTTTCTGTACTCTATGTACCAATTCTAAGCGTCCCCCAACAAATACTTGTGCTTTTTTTAATTTGGATTGTTGATTCGCTGTTTCTTTTTGTCCATTCTTTAATATTGCTGCATATCCTGCTAAGGCTGCTGTTGTAGCAGGATCTACATAAATCTGTTGTGCAAAAAGACTACAATTTCCAATTACAATGCAGAAAAAGAAATAAACTAAAATTTTAGTTTTCATAACTTACTATATTTAATTATTTGCGACTAATTCTCTAAAACTTAAATTACTTTCCTCTATTTTATGATTGATTATCTTAAAAACATCTTTGCCCTGTGCTTTTTGTTTTTCATCTCTGTAATACCGAATCACTTTCTCATCAATAGGCTGTTTATACAAATTAATAAGTGCTACCATATTACCGAGAGTGTCTCCAAATACGTTCAAATCGGCAACAAATTTTTGTAAGGCTCTATCATAATTATCAGCCTTCTCCAAGTAAAATTCTATGGCTGTTTTTTCAGGTTTTTCAGTTGTGTAGGTTAGGTATTGTTCAAGAGAAACTTCATTACCATAAACTTCGCCTGTTGCTCCTCGTTTCAAATAAAATTCTTTGAAAATACTTCGTCCATATTTGTTATTAAGATTATTTATTGTAAAGATTTTATTTTGTTCCACTTGATTAAGTGAAAGCAAACTTGCAATTCTATCAAAATTATCTTTAAATTTGGTTTGGTCTAACAGTATGAAAGTGTCTGAATTATTAATGATAGAATCTTTCACAACTGTATTGCCGATAATATCATCAAGTTCTTGGGTCACTACAATTGCTTCCCCCCAAAATTTACGCACCGTTTTGTACAAATACAAAATATATCCTCCCATTAGTTTTGATGCAATCGCTTTCCACGCTTCCTCAATGATTAAGGCTTTTCTTCTGTCTTTTCGTAAACGCATTTTTTGAATAAACGTATCCATTATAATCAGCGTTACGATAGGGAATAATTTAGGGTTATCCTTTACATTATCAATTTCAAATACGATAAAAGGTTCATTGAATAAATTGCTGTCAGCATTTTCATTAAGGGTTTTACCATATCTACCGCCTTTATAGAAATCTTTTAAGACAAATAAAAATGTTCTTAAATTAAACTCATCTTCCTTAATTCGGTGTTTGCGGTTATCAAGATAAATAGGTAAAAATAATTCACAGTATTCATAAAAACTATTAAATGAAAGTTCTTCAATAGAAAAATCACATTCTATATCATTAATTTTCTTAATGATTGTATTTCTAAAAGTGGTATTATAATCTTCCTCTTTATTTTTTTTCGGTCTTACAGAAATTTCTGCTTTTGATAACATCAATTTAGTTTCGTTATAGGCTTTTCTTTTTTCTGCATCGGAAAGAGTTTCATAAGCCTCAAACACACGATAAAAAACATCAGGATTATAATCTCTATTACGAGTGTTTGTATCAGGGTGGTATTGAGCAATTAATTTTTTTCCTGTTTTTTTTATTTCTTCAATACTTGCATCAAACGGCAATCCCAAAACATCATAATAGGTCTGACTTTCTTGAAATTGATTTTCAATTTCACTATGAATATCGTCTTCGTGAACATTGTATTTGTTTAAATACAATAACAATTCTTCTGTACTTTTAGTTTTACACCAATTTTCCTCTTTATTATAAAATTGATGATAATATGAGAGCAAAGCATTATCAATAATTGATTTTTGTGTAGTCGTTACCTTGGCATCAGCACCTTGCCAAATCAAAAAAATAAGATTCGTTAAAAACTCCATTTTTTCAATATTGAACTCCTCTTTTCCCATTAAAAAAGGATTCATTGTAATAGGTTTTTCTTCTTTGTACTGAATATATTTACCTCCTTTGTACTTACAAGTTCCAGAGTAACTGTCGCCTGTGTCCACAATTATCACATCATAATTATAGGTTAAATACTGTTCAATAATATTATTCATTAAAAAGGATTTACCTGAACCACTCGGTCCAAGAACGAATTTATTTCTGTTATTTATTCTTCCTGTTTTCATTGGTAAATCGGCTACATCTATTTTTAGAGGGACACCTTGTCTATCAGTAAATCTTAGGTAAAAATTACTTTCTTCATCTATGGGGTAACTTTCCTTAAAAAAAAACACAACCCTGCTTCGCTTGTTGTTGTAAATAAATCATAGTCTTTTAATTCGACTGCATTACCTGGCAAGGCACTCCGAAAGAGTTCCAACTGGTTGTAAGCATTTTTTGAAGTAATTATACCTTTGGTAAAGAGTTTGTTTTCAATAAAACTCTCTGTTTTCTCCATTTCCTCTTGACTATTTGCAGAAAACAAAATAGAAAAATGAGCATCAACGATGAGTTGTCCGTCCATTGCAATATTATGCAATAGTGCTTCAATTTCTTCTGCTACAATCAAATTTGATGGCGAGTTATTTCCTGCTCCCTCGTGCTTTCTTTTCTTTTTTTCTAATTCCCTTTGGCGTTGTGCTTGTGGTGGAATTGTGATAACTTGATTGTAAACAAGTATATTGTAATGTTCTAATTCATTGATAAATGAAAAATTATCTACCGCAGTATCTTTTACAGTTCCTCTTCCCAATAAGGAATAGGTTTCAATTTCTTTGGGTAATTCTATTTTTTCTACATCTACAAACGAAATTGTTTTTACAAACTGCTTTCCAATTCGCAAAAATTCATTTGTAGATTTTATGTTGTTAAATGAGGGCGTTTCTTTGAGTTCCATCGACAACACAGAAGTAATGTAATAATTAAACTCCTGTTCAAATAAGAATTGCGGTTCGCAATCACTATTTTTTAAAAGCATATAGATTTTATTACATTTTTCGCGAAACGCTTTGTATTTTTTCTCTGAAAATTTATATTTTTTCTTTTTGTCAATACTTTCAGAAAAAAGTAACAAGGTATCTATCGTTTTATAAACTCTTCCTTCAAAGTGTTCCGAATACTTTTGTTGCAAAAATTGTTTGCTTTTTTCTGCTTTGTAAATCTTCTTCCCAAAAACATCAATTTTCTGAATAGTATAACCCTCACCAATAATAGCACAAACTTGATTTAGGGTTTTATGAAAATCAATATAACTATCAGGGTCAGCAGAATACTGTTGAACAGAATTTTTTAGTTTTATGGCTATGATTGGATTGCCATATTTACCAATCAAAACATCAAAATTCCACCCATTATCCTTTCCATAATCAAAACCAATAAAAGGTATGTCAAAAATTTTATTTTTTTTCATTTTGATATTTTAAGACTATTTTATTTTTAAACTGCTTAGGATAAATATGGATTTCATTTTTGTTACGAGTTTTATTGTAAATTCCTTTTTTATCTTGCCAATAGAAAATAACCCAAATTCCAATACCTCCTAATACAAGCCCTATCAATATTCCTTCAAAACCAATTATAGAATTCAGGATTATAGTAAAAATAAAACCTCCTATCAATAGTACACCTATATAGTAGATATACTTATCTTTTAAACCGAAAAAGACAAGGGGTTTCTTTAACCCCTTGTAAAGAAAATAACTCATACTATGCCCCTGGTACATTAAAGAATGAAGCAATAATTTGTGGAGCAAGAAGTAAAAACAAACAAGCACCTCCCCAACCAACAATTTCTTTATTAATATCTTGATCTCCATTCGTCCACTTGTTGTAAATACGAACAGCTCCCACAAGTCCAACAATTGCTCCAATTATCAAAATTAGTTTTTTCACAGAGCCCCAATATCTTCCTATTGTATCGGCTGCTGTTTGAATTCCTGCGGCACCGGGAGCAGCACCACCACCCCCTCCTGCCATTGCAGGAACTGCAATAAATACAATTGATGCTAACACAAGCATTTTTTTGTTAAATAAGTTTAAATGTCTCATACATACTAAATTTTAATGGTTAATATAATTATGTCTTATCTAAAATTGCATTACAGATTGATAAACCTTTTGCCCCTCAATAGTTCCAACCATTTGTACACTCGTCTCAGCCATTCTCATCATTTCCTTAAAACGGTCTTTATTTTTCTGACGAACATCTTTAAGTTTTTCTGTTATATCTTTTTGTGGTTCTTGAACCGAATTACTATGAGTTTTTTCCAAATCCTGCTCACTTTCAAACTTTTTTTTAAGATCATCCATATTAGGTTCTATTTCTTCCTGTATTGATTCTTCTATTTCTTCCTGTAAAGGTTTAGATAGATTCTCTACATCATCAATTTCAATTGTTTTCACTTCTATTTCGTTATCTTCTTCAACACTTTCTAATGAAAATTCATCTACATCATCATTTTCAACCTTTTCAGGGTCTTTTTTAATAAATAAATCATAAACAATGTTAGCAGTGTAATACACTACATAGAACCCAAATATTATTGTGAAAAACTTTCCCATAATTTTATAGTTTATTCTCTCGTTTTAATTCTATCAACTGTGCCGATAACTTCATAAATTCTCGCTTAGAAAAAGCATACCGAAGAGCAAAATCAATAATCTCGTCAAAACTTATATCAAAGGTTTGAAACTTATTTAATTCAATATGTAGGTCGTTATCCATACTTACTTTTCGTTCTTGTCTGTTTGGTATGGCTTCTTTCCAATCACTTAAAAAATCCTCTATATTTATATCGTTATATTTCCGCTCAATTTTTAAACTAAAAGGCAGTTTATAATGTCTTCCCATCTATGCTATTTATATGTTTTATAACTTCTTCAAATGTATCTCTCACGGCATATTTTTGGTCGTAAGTCAAACCCCTTGTAGAAATTGTTTGCAAACAATTTCTTTTATAGACTGGGGGAGAGATCAACTTTCCAAATCGTGAAACTTCCGTATCCATTGCTTCTTGGTTCAAATAATTATAGCCTTTATCATATTTGGAACTAATGAAAATCTTTTCGGCTTCACTCTCGGCATAGCCTAAATAATTGATGAATACGAGCGTTGATTTCATTGAAACATCAGAATATTCAAATGGTATAATGATAAAATCTGCATACATTAACAATTCAGTATAACTATCATCTAATGTCCCTGCCAAATCAAAAATGTAAATCGTCTCACTTTCTTTCATTCCCAATATTTTATCCAAATCAAAGAACTCATAAGCATCTTCAACAAGTTCTACTTCGTATAATTTCGGTATGTCCAAAATTTCATCTTCTTGCCATTTCTGATAAAAAGATTTTTGAAAGTCAAAGTCATAGACTTGTACAGATTTTTTATAAATCTTTGAAAGATAATTGGCAAAAGCAATCGCAAGTGTTGTTTTGCCTGTTCCTCCTTTTTGTGTTCCAAAAGTTATTATCATCGTTTTTTCTTTTTGCGTTTCTTTTTCAATTCCTTTTCAGCAGGGTCAGTTTTTGTATATTCGGTTCGAGCAATTGCTCGCAATAATTTATCAATTTCATTTCCTCCTCGATTAAAATGCTCTTTCCCTTTATTTTCATTCGTTCCTTGCATAGGTGGATTCAGCAAGTTTTCATACATTTTTTCTCCCACAAGAGATTGCAATTCTTGAATATGATGATATTTAGAGTGAATGGCATAATATTGCCCTTCATCAGATTTTACTATCGAAACGTTTTCATTCATTCCTTTACTTTTAATAAAATCAATTACATCTTTTTTCAAGGCTTTATAATCTTTCAAAGTTTTCCTACTTCTATTTTCAAAGACCATAAAATCTTTAACATCTATTCCAAGTCTTTTAAAATGTTCTTTTAAACATTTTTTTTCTTTTTCATTTGAAACATTGAAGGCTTTCAGTTTCTCAAAAGTTTTTTTGTCAATACGTTCATTTGTAAATTCAAAAAGGTCTTTCATTTTCATAATTTCACTACCCTTGAAAACTGAACCTGTTTTATGGTCTATGATTGTATAGCCAAAAGGGTCTTTGTCATCTTTGTTGTGAAATACAATATCAACTCCAAATAATTTTTTAAAATTATGTTGCAATTCACTTTCAAACTCCACTTTAATTTCAGCCTTTTCATTTACAGTTTCATCAGCCCTGCCATTCCGCTCCCTATCGTCAATTACTCTAAAAACTTGATTAGAATATTTGTCTTTATACTTGTGAAAAATTGCCTTTAATTGCTTCTTTCGTTGTAAATTTTCCTCTTTAAAATTAAAATCCCCCTTTTTTAATGTTTTTTGCTTAACCCCATTTTTCAAAATATCCACTTTATTTTCATCAATTTTGTTGGGGACTAATTTTAAGCCCTCTCGACTGAGCAAAGTTTCCAACTGTTTAACAGAACTGTAATTATATTGCAGAAGCAAAGACAATTTTCGCTCTGTTTTAATTCCATAAATTTTCTCAATCGCATTGCTTAATGCTCGTTGTGATTTTAATTTCTCGAAACTATTCATTCATTACTTCTTCTGCCACTTTTGTCAATTCCTCTTTGCTATGCTCTTGGAACTTTGTCGAGATTGTAGCGTGAAACTGAGGCTTTTGCACTCTGCCACTTTTGTTCGTTGAGATAGACTTCAAATAATCACGAACTTCTTCTTGACTGCTTTCTTTGGAAAGAAATGACGGAAAATTTTTCATCTGCATAAGTACCCCCGCACCATTATTTATTTTCTCATCATTATATTTCACTCCGTGAAAATCTTGACTTGCTGAACTTAAAATTTTAATTATCATTTCTCCTTGCGATTAAATGATATATTTTCACAAACATTTTATTTTGTTCTTTTTTCAATTCAGCAATCTGTTCCAACTTTTCTGTAAAGAGTAATAACTCCTTTGTATCAATAAACTTTCTCGTATTGGCATACTTAGCAAATTGATTGATGTTATTTTCAATCTTCAAAAAAATGTTATCCTGCTTTTCAATGAACCTAAGTACTTCTCGTGTTTCATTCTCACTCATTCGATTTTCAACAGCACTAATAATTAAACTTGTTAAAGATGAAAAACCCCTCTCTTGGCAATAACGTTTCCATCTTTTTTTCTGAGACTTTTTAAGTCTAAATATTATTACTGTTTTGTCTGACTTTCTCACTTCTATTCAAGAAATACTTAACAAAGATTAGAAGCGGTTTTTAGAAAAACAAGAGAATTTAAGAGGTGTGGACTAATTACGACTAATATGGACTAATTTGTACTATAAAGCAAAATATTTTTCTTGAAAAAAGAGTAAATTTCTGTGATTTTAGTCTTTTTGAATTTATTATAATTTCTTCCCGTATCAGATTTCCTTAATAAATAAAAACGAGTTCCGAAGTTTTTACCTCCTTTTGAAAAAAGGCAAGACGGGTCTTTGGATACATAACTTTGCTAAAAAGTTGTATATACAAAGACACATCTTGCAACTAAAATCACTTTGATTTTTCAGAGGTCTTAAAATGCTGAAAATAAGGAAAATACGAAATAAAATTAGTGCTTGTTGTATTTTTTAGAGTTAAATTGTAAGGTGAAAAACAGGTGTTTTTTGATATAATCTATTTATTATCAATCGTTTGAGACCTCTAAAAAAAGTGTTTTTGTAGCAATTTTAAGCAGAAAATCAGTTGCAGAAAAACAAAGAATTTTCTTTTTTCTGCATATAAATCATTTTCAATTTAATGCTGTGTTACCTAAAAACAATTTCTTTATATCTATATATACATATAAGTATAAATAATATATATAATAAGAATTAAAAAATTTCGCTTAACTACCTGATAAACAAAACTTTAATATCTTAGGGTCTATAACATTTTACGCACCCCCCTGTAACATTTTACGCACCTTATAGGATAGGGTCTATAACAAAATATAAAAAAAGGACTAAAAAGGATTTTAATCCCTTTTTTAGTCCTTTATATTCATAAAGAGCTGATTTATAGTTGATATTGCGGAGAGAGGGGGATTCGAACCCCCGGTACAAGTTTCCCCGTACGCCAGTTTAGCAAACTGGTGGTTTCAGCCACTCACCCACCTCTCCAATAAAAACAACGTATTCTTACACGAATACACACAGATATTTCGTACCTTTGCGAAAGGAGAAATATCAGAAGATATGAATACACATTTGGAGAAGATCCAATCTAAAATTTACAAAACGGCTTTCCAATGTGAGCGAATGTTGGAAGTTTGGCGAGAAAACAAAGAGAAAATTGTTTTTAGCAATGGCTGTTTTGACATTTTGCACCAGGGACACGTTGTCTATTTGGCAAAAGCAGCACAGCTAGGCACAAAACTCATAATCGGACTGAATACCGATGCATCTGTAAATCGTTTGAAAGGAAAAAATCGACCAATCAACGGAGAACAAGAGCGTGCTTTACTTTTGGCTGCATTAGCGTTTGTAGATATGGTTGTTTTATTTGAAGAAGACACTCCCTACAACCTCATTAAGACAGTAGAGCCCAACGTTCTCGTAAAAGGTGCAGATTATAAACCTGAAGACATTGTAGGCTACGATATTGTTAGGGCAAAAGGAGGGAAAGTAGAAACTATTGTTTTGGAAGAAGGTTTTTCTACAACCGATGTGATTGAGAGAATCCAAAAAGTGGTACACTAATGGCAAAAAAGAAAACGGTATTTTTTTGCACAAACTGTGGCAATGAATCCCCAAAATGGGAAGGGAAATGCCCTGCCTGCGGTGAGTGGAATAGCCTGAAGGAACATACCATTGACACTTCTGTTCGGAAACAGAAGCCCTCAACAAACTTATCCTTAGAGTCTAACAAAGCCGTTGTGCTTTCAAGAGCCCCAAAGCAAGATAATCAACGGATTGATACGCAAATTCAGGAATTTAATCGTGTTTTGGGTGGCGGATTGGTTATCGGTTCTCTTGTACTTTTAGGTGGCGAGCCGGGCATTGGAAAATCAACGCTTGCTTTACAACTCGCTTTGCAATTACAAAACGTAAAAACACTCTACGTTTCCGGCGAAGAAAGTTTACAACAATTATCACTAAGAGCCTTCAGTGAAGCGATTGATGCCGTGCAAGGTAGTATTTCTCAGGTGAGAATGTGCGCATCGGAGTTAATGAAAATTGCCAAAACGCGACATATTCCTGTCGTTGTAATCGGGCACGTTACCAAAGATGGCTACATTGCAGGACCTAAAACCTTGGAACATATGGTGGACACCGTTTTGCAGTTTGAAGGAGACAGACACAACGAATTCCGTATTCTGAGAGCAACGAAAAACCGCTTTGGCTCCACCTCCGAATTAGGTATTTTTGAAATGCGACAAGACGGTTTGCACGAAGTATTAAATCCTTCGGAAATTTTACTCTCCCAGGCGGGAGAAAACCTGAGTGGTAGCAGTGTTGCCGCTTCTATTGAAGGCGACAGAGCCTTACTTGTGGAAATACAAGCCTTAGTGAGTAATGCTGCTTACGGAACACCTCAGCGAACTTCTACAGGATTTGATACGCGCCGTTTAAATATGCTCCTCGCCGTTTTAGAGAAGAGAATGCAATTCAAAACAATGACGAGAGATGTTTTTATCAACATTGCAGGCGGTTTAAAGGTGTACGACCCCGCAATAGACCTCTCAGTAATTGCTTCGATACTTTCTTCCAGCGTGGACGTTCCTATTCCACAATCCTATTGTTTCTGCGGTGAAGTGGGGCTTTCCGGAGAAATTCGTTCCGTGAGCAAAATTGAACAACGCATCAAAGAAGCAGAAAAATTGGGTTTTGAAAAGATCTTCATCCCACAGGGAAATAAAAAAAATTTGAAAACTTCCTCAAAAATAGAACTTGTAGGTATCAGCAAAATTCAACAACTTGGAAAACTAGTATTTTAATCTACAAAATTAGCTCTGATTCTGATAGGCAAGACAAAAAATTTTTGAAAGGAAAAACTTTTATTTCTTACGCAACCATTTTTGGGGATTTTGTCGAGAGGTGCTTTTCCAAATTTGTAACTTTAAAACCGTTGAGCCATCCGTCCCTGTAGCAATTTTTCCCAATACCTGACCGGTCTTTACCCTATCACCTTTTTTCACTCTCACCCCCACCAAATTGGCATACACACTCAAATAGGTTCCGTGCTTTACGATTACAGTATTGTTCAGTCCCGGAATACTCAAAACTTGAGACACTTCTCCCTCAAATACAGATTTACACACATCGCCTTTTTGTGTAGTAATATCGATGCCGTCATTGCGAACTTTTACCGTTTTTAAAACAGGGTGAAAGTGTTCTCCAAAAGCAGAGGAAATAAAACCCTCGGCAGGCCACGGAAGTTGCCCTTTGTTCTCAGCAAAAGAAGTGTTGAGCTTTACGTCCGCCTTAGATGGAGGCTTTTTTGCAGCTTTTTTTGCAGACTTGGCGATTAACTGCTTTATTTTTTTTGCTAAATTTTGTTGTCTCTGTTGTTGTTCTTTCAGTCGTGAGAGCAAGTCTTTTTCCTTACTTTTCAGTCGGTCAATTTCCTTTTGCTGCTCCTGTTTCTTCTCGTCTAGACTTTTCTTTGCAGTTTCAGCCTTTACAACTAAACCTTCCCTCTCACGTTTCAGCCTTTTTACTTTTTCTGTTTTAGCACTTACACTATCTTTTAGGGAAGTTAAAACCCCCAATTGTTTTTTAGTATAATTGGTAAATTGGTCGTAATACTTATAACGATTGTATGCTTGCAAGAAATCTTTAGCAGAAAAAACATAAAGCCACTTATCAAACCTACCGCCTTTCAGATAAGCATTTACGAGTAATTCACCATAGAGTTTTTTCAGCGCTATTTGTTGTTCCGTTAAATTGCCTATTTCTACACTTGCCTTTCCTATTTCCTTTTCGTATTTATGCACTTCCTCCCTGTAAAGTTGTACTGAAGCCTCACGAGTTTTGATATCTTGCTGTAAAGCTTTTAGGCGAGAAAGTGAACTGCTTTGTTTTGAACGTACATCTTTTAAGATTTTATTGGTATATTCTAACTCTTTTTCATTCTTTTTCTGCTTTTCTTTAAGAGAGTTAATATCCTGAGCACCTGCAAAACAAGCACAGAGTAACACCAAAGATATTGCCAAAAACCTATTCATCTATACGTTTGTATTTACTGCTGATATGAAAAGGAAAACTCAGCGTTTCATTATCAATTTCCAACTTATCCACAACGATAGTAAGTCTTATTTTTTCCTCCTTAGACTTCACATCTTCATAACCGTCCCAAAGTTTTCGCTTTACGGTAATTGTCATTCTCTCGGGGAACAAATGCTTCTCATTATACCTTTTATAATCTTCGTACTTTAAGTTAAAGTTTATAGTCTGTTTCTTTCCATTCTCTTGGGAAAATTTGGTTTCAAAGATATCAATGCTTTCCATACGCATCAAATCGGGTGTGATGCTCAAAATTTCCCACGTACTACCGTACTCGCCCGTCTCACTCTCACGTTTCTTCCAGTATCGTTTGTCTTTGTGATTCTTCGTCTGAAAGATATAATGTGTTTTTGTTTTTTTTCCTTTAAAATGCCGAAAAAAAGGCACATTACCCGAGATACGATATTCCGGCAATTGATTAGTTAAAAAGCTCTGAATTAGGAAATAATCCAACTCTAAGTTAAATTTTTCATTCAAATAATCATAACTCGTAATCATATACTGACGGTGTAATCTATCGATAAATGCCACACTATCAGGGGTTAGTTTCACACGCATACCCTCAATTCCCATTTTAGAAATAGAAAGCCAAATGATACTATCTTTCAGAATACGTAAACTACCTCGAAAACTATGCTTTTTATCACCTTCTTCATAATTTATGGTTATTTTTTTTAGGTTTAGTGTGCTAAATTTCAGATAATTATCAACAGTTTGCTTATAGATTTTTGCATCACTCATCGTTTTCAAGCGCTTACGTTTTCGCAGCACTTGCTCACCCTTTGGGACAGCGCAAGACGCCAACAAAAGCACGCAAAAAGCAATAATCAAGGTTTTCTTCATTTGTTTAAAATTGTAACTAAGTTGAGATTTGAGGCAAATTTCAATTCTTGAAATCGTATAGCTCAGTAATTATCTCAGACATAGTCTGTTTTATTTATTCTCTGCTATTTTTCTCTCCAAACGTTCTGTTTCCGGTTCCGGCAGGCTAAGGGCTTTTTGCCATTCTTTTACCGCCTGTGTTTTTTGTCCTAATTTCAGTAAAATATCTCCGTAATGCTCCCACATTTCGGACGAAGCTCCCTCTTCGCCCAAGTTTGCAATGGCTTTTTCCATATACACCAAAGCCTTCTCATACTTCCTTTGCTGATGCAAAATCCAAGCATAAGTATCTAAATAAGTGGCATTTTTAGGCTCTGACTCAATAGTTTTTCGACTCATTTCCTCAGCCTTGTCAAGCTCCCTCTCCTCAAGTGATAAAAAATAAGCATAATTATTTAAAATCAATTGGTTTTCGGGATTTTTCGAAAGAATTTCCTCAAACAAATCAAAGGCTTCCTGTTTATTACCTCCTTTATAATAAACATCAGCCAAAAGTTGCTGAATATCCTCTTTACTTGTGGAATCTTCTGCGTACAAATACGCCGTTTTCAATGACGTTTTTGCAATTTCATATTTTTTGTTTTGCGATGCTGAAAGCCCCTTAAAAAGATAAAACAAATGCTCTTGGGGATAATAGTAAATTCCGCTTTCCGCTGTTTTATACAGACCCTCCCAATCTTTTTCAACATTTTGAAGCACGCAAAGTTGTGCAAGACCATTATAATTTGTCGGCTCTATCTCTAAGGCTGTTTGCAATGTGCTTTTTGCCTTATCATACTCTTTATTTTCACGATATCCTTGTGCTTTGAACAAATAACCAACGGCATTTTCGGGATATTTTTCCACCAAAAGTTGTGAAAGCGTATCTCTATAAATATTTGCTTGTTTAGTTGTGTCGGCTTGCACTAAGGAAATTACTCCGGCAATGTTCGCATTTTCTTCAACTTCCCCACTTTCTATGGCTTTTTTCAAAGAATTGTATGCCTTTTGAAACTCCTTTTTAGTCATATAGTAACGATACAGCATCATTTGTGCCACCCCACTAATGGAATCCAAACGGGCAATTTTCTCATACGTTTTTTCAACTTTTTTATCCTCCCCTGCCTCTTGATAGCGCATTGCAAGGAGACTGTAATACTCTGAATTTTTCGGATTTTGTTTAATCAGACGTTTCAATTCCGCATAGCCTTCTTCTTTTCTGTTTGCTTTGGAATACAACCCCTGCTTTAGCGCTAAAAAGTTAAAATCTTTGCCATATTCTTTCTCCATTAACTCACAAACCTCCAATGCCTTATCCCAATTTTCAGTTCGTTCGAAAAGCAGTTCGCTTTTTCGCAAATAAGACGGATTTTGTTTTTCTAATTTTGCCAAAGTCAAATAAGTTTCCGCTGCTTGTTTCAGCATTCCTCTCGCTTCCATAATTTCCGCCAACTGCAACTGATACCAATTATTTTCCGGAGCAATTGCCACTGCCGAACGGCTATGTTTTAAAGCAACCTCCAAGTCATTTACTGCAATCGCCACATTTGCCATTTCATAATGCGCAACTGCACAATCCTTTTTTACTAGTAAACATTGATTGTAAAACGAAATTGCTTTTTGTACATTCCCGTGTGTCAAAGCATTTTTTGCCTCTATCAGATAGTACGTAACCTCCCTACTTTTTTCTATCTCCCCTTTTGTTTTTTGCCCAAATGCGGTAAGGGAAACGCCTAAAAACACCAACAAATACGCTGTTTTATGCCATCTCATAAATTCCTACTTTTTTCCTGTGTGTCCAAATCCACCTGCTCCTCGCTCAGTATCCGAAATCGCTGTAACTTCCTGTATTTGAGCGTGCTCATATTTGGCAATAACCATTTGGCAAATGCGCTCTCCGTGCTCAATAATTACAGGCTCCTTCGAAAGGTTTACAACAATCACACCGATTTCTCCACGATAATCAGCATCAATCGTTCCCGGAGCATTGAGCAGCGTAATACCTTGCTTCAACGCCAAACCACTACGCGGACGTAATTGCGCTTCATAGCCCTGTGGCAATTCCATATACAAGCCCGTTGGTATTAGCGTACGTTCCAAAGAACCCAAAGTTATCGGGCTTTCGAGATTTGCCCGAATATCCATTCCCGCAGCACTTTCCGTAGCATAAGCGGGCATCATATTTTTTGACTTATTGATAATTTTTATTTGCATCATTTTTATGACTTCTCACCTAATTTTCTGCAAAGATAACAAATTCAACACTTTGAGAGATGAAAACAGTTGTTAAAAAGAGTTAGCAAATGATTGCAAGACGAAACATCTCTACAATTTTTCGTAACTTTGTGTGAAAGTTGCAAAAATATGGCATTATTTAGAAATTTAGAAAAACCCAAAGGTTTCACAAGAAAGC
>PDWJ01001393.1_pt1 | contig 29957 bp, 25 predicted proteins | sample 1430881 | NCBI WGS metagenome assembly PDWJ01 (sample SAMN01162460, study PRJNA174530) | Oral metagenome, whole genome shotgun sequencing project. | biome: Marine environment; feature: Marine mammal; material: Swab sample of the gingival sulcus; isolation source: swab sample of gingival sulcus...
TGGTGGCTTTAACTGGTCTGTAGCTCCGATTCCGTACTCTGGCTCTGAACCGGTGCAGAACATCTATGGTGCCAGCACCAGTATCGTTCAAACTGACCCTGTCGGTCAATTGGCCTCCTGGCTGTTCCTGAAATATTGGGCACAACCAGAAAATCAAGTTGCCTGGTCTCAATCCAGCAATTACTTCCCGGCTCGCGCCAGTGTAGCTGACGCGATGGGCGACTACATGGCTGAAAATGAAGCGTTTGGCACTGCTTTCAACTTACTGCAATATGGTAAAGCTGAAGCCCCGGTTGCTGGTTACGACAATGTGCGTGATGAGGTTGAAGAAGCTTTCTCGGCTATTGCTGATGGTGCTGATATTGAAAGCACGTTAGCTGCCCTTGAAACAAGAGCCAATGAAATTATGGAGGAATCTGCTCCATAAGTATTGTGGCCGCTTTAAGCGGTAAATACCTGTAAGTAAGAGACAGCCTCTGGTGTTATACCAGAGGCTGTTTTGTGTTCTATCCTGATCTGACACGGTTTAGTCACTTTTTTGTACCAGAAAACGGCCGTGTTATAATTCGCGCGGAGCTTTTTTAATTTAGAAGGATAGGAGTTATGGTACTCTTATCCGTTATCCCCAATTTAATGGAAGGAGGATTCCATGATTTCAAAACGTACGATGTTGTTGCTAACGGCCGTTCTCGTCCTATCTCTTGCTTTAGCCGCCTGCCAACCCCAGGCGGTTGAGGTTCCAGTTGAGGTCACTCGTGTCGTCACTGAAACCCAAGAGGTTGAGGTTCCGGTTGAAGTCACTCGTGTTGTCACCGAAACTGAGGTCGAAACAGTCGTAGAAGAAATGGCCGACTTAGGCAGTGAAGAGCGTCCCATCAAGGTACTCTTTGTGCCTTCTGTTGAAGTCGAAGCCATCATTTCTGGTGGAGATGTGTTGGCTAACGCCCTGAATCAGGCTACAGGCTTAAACTACAAAGTCAGCGTACCCACCAGCTACGCGGCCACAATCGAAGAGATGTGCGCGTCTCCTGATGACACCATGGGCTTCATCCCAGCTCAAGGTTACGTGCTGGCTAATGACCGCTGTGGGGTGACTGTTGGCGGTGCAGCAGTACGCTATGGATTGCCCTGGTACTCTGCACAAATCGTGGTGCCCATGGACAGCCCTGCTGAAACCCTTGAAGATTTGGCTGGCGGCACCTGGGCCATTCCTGATTATGGTTCGACTTCGGGCTATCTCTACCCCAGCGCTGCATTCGCTGAACTGGGTATCGAACCCGGTGAAATCGTTGAAGCTGGTGGTCACAGCAACGCCATGTTAGCTGTCTACAACGGCGAAGTAGACTTTGCCACAGCATACTTCAGCCCTCCCCTACTACCTAACTACGAACGGACTTGGACATACGGCGCAGACGATCCAGAAATCTGGCGTACCGCTGGTGTCCCTCCCATCCGCAATGAAGAAGGTCGCACCTTTGTGGCTGGTGGTCCCGATGAAGGGGGTTACCGTGTCTTAGATGCTCGCTCTTCGGTGGCTGACACCGCTACTGATATCTTTGAGAAAACGCGCATTTTGACGCTGACCCCTCAGATTCCAAATGACACCGTTTCCTTCGGTCCCGAGTTCCCTCTGGCGCTCACTCAAGAAATTGTCGATGCGTTGATTGAGTTCACCGCTTCTGAAGCTTGCGAAGATTCCATCTGCAACGAAGATTTCTACAACTGGACAGGCTTGGAAGCTGTTCCTGACAGCTTCTATGATCCAGTACGCTCTACCATGTCTACTCTAGACATCACCGCAGAAGATGTATTCGGTGATGAATAGTTTTTTAGCTGATTAAGCTTTGAAGCCGGGAGAGCATTATGTCTTCCGGCTTCTTTTTTGACGTATTTACAGGCATTGAAGTGCGCACGATGAACGTTGTTATGCGCTTTAGCGCGTAAACAATAGCGCACTGAAGTTTTTTATAATCCAATATCATTTTCCAAGAGGAGTTTTATGCTCCGTGTAAAAAATCTCACAAAAGTATATGATGATGGCACTGTAGCTTTGAAAGATGTCAGCTTTGAGGTGCCAGATGGACAGTTTGTGGCTGTCATTGGCTTGAGCGGCTCTGGCAAGAGTACCTTGCTGCGCTGCATCAACCGGTTGATTGAACCCACTGAGGGCGAAATTTGGTGGAATGACGTGCAGCTCTCCCACATTACCGGCGAAGAATTACGTCGCGCTCGCCGTCGCATTGGCATGATTTTTCAACATTTCAACCTGGTAGACCGCTCATCTGTGTTAATCAATGTATTGAGCGGGCGTTTAGGTTATGTAAACCCGATAACCAGCATATTCAATCGGTTTCCTGAAAAGGATGTCAAACAAGCGTATGCCAATTTGGCGCGGGTGGGCATTGAAGGGAAAGCAGATAATCGTGCCGACGAACTCAGTGGCGGACAGCGGCAGCGTGTTGGCATTGCCCGCGCTTTGATGCAAGAGCCGGAGTTGATTCTGGCAGACGAACCCGTCGCCAGTCTGGATCCAGCTTTGGCCCACAGCATTATGCGCCATTTGCAACAAATCAATCAGGAGGACAGCATTACGGTGCTGTGCAGTCTCCATTTTTTGGATTTGGTGCAACAGTATGGCACGCGAGCTATCGCATTAAACGATGGGCAGTTGGTGTATGATGGACTGCCACAAGATATTGATGATGCACGCTTCGTAGAAATTTACGGGCGGGAAGCCGAACGCATCGGCTAGGGACACCATGAAAGAACCAGAAGATGAGGTTCGCAAGAAGCGAAATTTTTGGCGAATACTCTTGATTGCCGTGGCTATTGTGGTGGTTTATGCCTATGCCATGGATGCGACAGAAATCAACTTAGAAGAACCGCTTAAACCAAAACGGCAAGAGAATTTGGTATCTCTGATCCGTGACTTGGCGCGGCCTGATATTTTTTCTTTTCGCAACGAGACACACAGCACGAATATTTCTGTGCGTATGCCGTGTCCTGTTGAAGTGAAAGGATCTCAGGTGACAGCAGAGGGGCGTGTGTTGGTATTGGCCCCAAACTGTGCCTCGACCACGCAAGATGTGTTGACGTTGAGTGGTGAAGGCTTTGAACCCAATGTGCAAGGTGCAATTTTGTGGCACCCAGCCGGAAGTGACACCACCCGTCGTTTGGCTGAACTGCGCACCGACGATGAGGGCAATTTTGCCACTACTTTTACCATGCCTGATATTCGGGAAACGGAGGAGCCACAGCGGATTGAAGTGGTGGAAGTACTCAGTAAAAGCATTACGGGCTTCAGTAAGGCGACAAAGGTCACGGTTGACCGCATTATTGAGACGATTTTGATGGCGCTGATGGCTTCGACCATTGGTACGTTTTTGGCGGTGCCCATCTCGTTTTTGGCGGCGCGGAATTTGATGGCGGATGTGAAATCACCGCTGGCAGCGATTATGGCTGCACTGATTCTTGTGCCTGTCGGGGCATTTTTGGCGCTTTACGTGACTGATGGAATTGTGGATTTGTCTGATTGGGTGATAGCGCAGTCGATTTGGCTGGGGGTGGCAGCGCTGGTGGTCGTCATGGGATTGGCCTGGGTGGTGCTGCGCGTAGGCCGCCTGTCCCTTACGGAGACGACAACCAACTTGGGGCTAAGAATCATCAAGCTGCTGCGGCTGCTGGTGGGGACGGCGTTGATTTTGTTTGCTGTGGCGATGGTGGCTCAGTATTTTATTTTGATTGGCGCGTGGCTGCGGGATGCGCTGGAGGCAGTGGCGTTTGTGGGTAATTTTATCAACGTGTTGGCTGGTTTTGTGCGGGTATTGCTGCCTGCCTTTGCCGGTTTTGCCGGAGCCATGATGGCGGCGTCATTCGGTCACCGAGCTGGGCAGGAGATGGTGATGAACCTGGAGGGGAGCGTGGCTAAAGTGATAGCGGCCGTTCTCACGTTCTTTGGCTCGTTCATCTTAGTTTTTGCCCTGTTGTACGCTGTCAACTGGATTTGTCTCCTGGGCGTATGCCACAATTTGCCGGAGACAACCCCGCTGTTTGTGATTTTGGCTGTTCCTGCCCTGATTGTGGGCTTGCTGACAGCAGTGCTGTCTGTGCGTAGTTCGCCCCAGAAGCAGTTTGGCACGGGATTTGTAACTTACACTATCATGCGCGGCATTTTAAATGGGCTGCGTTCCATTGAACCGGTCATTATGGGTTTTGTGCTGGTTGTGTGGGTTGGTTTAGGGCCGTTTGCTGGCGTTTTGGCACTGATGCTTCACTCCATTGCGGATTTGGGTAAGTTGTTTTCTGAGCAAGTCGAGAATATCGCCGAAGGGCCTGTGGAAGCGATCACGGCCACTGGCGCAAACCGCTTGCAGACCATCGTTTTTGCCGTGATTCCGCAGATTGTGCCACATTACATCGCCTTTGCCTTTTACCGATGGGACATCAACGTGCGTATGTCTACCATCATCGGGTTTGTCGGTGGCGGGGGTATCGGCTTTGTCTTGTTCCGCAATACGAACCTGACCCAATACCGGCAGGCGGCGGTCATGGTGATCGCCATTGCGGCGGTGGTGATCACGTTGGACTATTTTAGCTCCAAGCTGCGGCGGAGTATTACGTAAGGGCTGACGATGAAATAACATACGGAATGGCATCGTCAGTTCCGTCGTATGATTTAATTTCTGTTCCTAAGGAATGGTGCAGGGTGACAAGATGCTCAGCAGCGACGCTGCTTGTTTCTTCACTCCCCTGCTATGCTGATTGAGAATGAGTATGAATGAAATGTCATCGGCTCCTCGGCCGAAAACATCGAAGCTAACCTGGAAAAATATCTTGCTGGTGTTGGTGTTGTTCTTGGTTTTTGCGTATGCGGTGGAAAAAACGCAAATTAACCTGGAAAAACCATTGAATCCAAATCGCCAAGAGAATGTGATTCGTGTTTTGCGTCTGCTGGCTGATCCCGATCTTGTCGAGTTAGAAGATGGACGACTGGTCGGTCCCAGTGAATCGCTGACCATCACGGTTGATCACATTGTCGAGACAATTTTGATGGCCCTGATGGCCTCCACCATTGGTACGCTTTTGGCGGTGCCGATTTCGTTTGTGGCAGCGCGAAATTTGATGGTGCCGGTTACCGCGCCGCTGGCCGCGATTATGGCGGCGGTGATCGCTTTTCCTATTGGCGGCGCGGCTGGGTGGCTGATGGGCAGTTGGCTCATGGGGTTAACGACGATGGTGATCGGGCAGCCGATTGTGGCGGTGATAACGGCCGTTATCCTGGCGGCTGTTGTCTATGCACTCCTCAAATTGGGGCCATCCCTGGTATCGCCAGATTCGCAGTCAACCAGTCAAAAAGTTGTCGTGGTGCTGCGGGTGGTTCTGGCCATCATGGCCGGGTATTTGAGTCTGGGTCTTGTGGGGCAGTTAGGAACTGCTTTTGGCGAATGGCTTTACGAAAATCTAGGCTTCTTTGGCTTTTTGGGGGCGTTCTTCACGGTCACAGCCGATACGCTGCGCCTGGGGCTGCCGGCCTTCGCAGCCTTTCTGTTGGGGTTGATTGGCATGTCTTATGGCAGCCGCTATGGGCAAGAAGCGGTATTGAGTTTAACGGGTGCGCCAGCTCGCCTTTTAACAGGGGGACTAACCGCAGGGGGAACGGCCGTTATCGTGTTTAGCCTGGGCTCTTTCCTCAACTGGCTCTACTTGTTTGACAAACCAGAGAATTGGACGACTAATCCCGCTTTGATTCTGGGGGGAGTTGGCTTGTTGGTGGGGTTGCTCGTGTCACCGAAACGGTCGTTTGCCATTGGCATGCTCATCTACAACATCGCCCGTGCTATCCTCAACATTTTGCGCTCCATCGAACCATTGATTATGGGTATCGTGTTTGTGGTGTGGGTGAGCTTGGGGCCGTTTGCCGGAGTGATGGCCCTGACGCTCCACTCCATTGCCGCTTTGGGCAAACTCTTCTCAGAACAAGTTGAAGGCATCGACGAAGGCCCGGTGGAAGCCATTACAGCTACCGGTGCAAATAAACTGCAAATCATCGTCTTTGGCGTGATTCCGCAGATTATTCCACCGTTTATTGCCTTTACGCTGTACCGTTGGGACATCAACGTGCGCATGTCTACCATCATCGGGTTTGTCGGTGGCGGGGGGATCGGCTTTGTCCTCAGCCAGAATATTCAGCAGCTGCGCTACCGTCAGGCCAGCGTGATGATGCTTTCCATCGCCATAGTTGTGGCTTCGTTAGATTATGTGAGCTCAAAGATTCGAGCAAGAATTATTTAGGCTTCGCGTTTGACGGTTGCCTTTGGTTACTCAGGAACGAAGGAAATTAAACAATGTTTTATTTCATCGTCAATCTTTAATGTCTACGTGGCGACCACCATGCAGCTTATCTTGTAACGCCTCAAGAGCATCCCAATCACCAGCAGCCGCTAGTTTGGCCTGGGTGGGCCAGGAAGCAGGATGGGCAAGTTTGTAGTGAGGACCAGCATCGTCTAAAATTTTCTCAATCCTGGCCACATCGGCTTCGGCTAATTGAGCATAGGTTTGGAAGCCACCCGCCTTGAGCAATTCATCAATTTTAGGGCCAATACCTTCAATCTTTTTGAAATCGTCTGGCACCACCGGCACGGGTTCAGGTTCTTCGGCAACCGGTGCTTCAACAACAGGTTCAGGTTCAGATGCCTCTTCTACAGCTTCAACAACGGCCGTTTCCGTTACAACAGGTTCTGCCGCCACCACTTCCTCAGCCAACAAGGCAGAGCGAGTGGCTAAAGCATCTTCTTCTGCCTCAGCATATGCCACCGTCTCCTCTTCAGAAACAGCGGGGCCAGAAACTTGCCTGCTATCCTCTTCTTTCACTTCATCTAAATCTTCGTCACTAACGCCAAACCACCAACTGAAAAAGATGATAATGAAAAGAACAGCAATGATCAAAAAGATGATAAGTAAGATGGGATCGACTGCTATGTCAGACTGTAAAGCGATAGAAAGCGAAATTGAATGTGCGGTCACCATAAGCCTCCTGCAACAAATATGTTTCGTAAGGAACAGAAATTAAATAATACGACAAAGTCATTTCCTTACCGTTCCTTGAAACTGACAATGAACTTCCGTATTTTAGGGCATCGTTAAGCCTAAGCGTATCAAATCATACCATTGACCAGAGAAAATTTCATCCTGAATTTGGGCAAGGGATTCGCCAGCCGGCAAGCACCAAGCATTCCATATTTTAGTCTGACGAGACAGCAGCAGGGGCACTTTGGGCAAACCCACCAAAAAGAAGCATTAAGATTAAGGCCAGCAACCCTCGCTTCAGCCAATTTGTGTGGCGTTTTTAGGTGGCGACAGCCTGGTAGGTGAAAGGTTCCAGATAAGCGTCAAAACCATCTTCCACCCCTTTGACAATCACGCTAATGGCATCGTGGGAGTGCAAGGACTCTTTATGCGAAGCAAACACGCGAAAATCATGGATACGTTCGTCATTGTCCAACCCTTCATAGAGTAAACGCACCGCGTCCTCCACAAATTTTAAGTTAGCCGCATTAAGTTCGGCAAACGCTTGCTCATCTTCCCGTTTGACAATGACCTGGGTCTCCGTTTGCAAAGTTTCCCGGGCGATGTCGATCACATCTTCAATGCGCAGATCGCCATCATGCTCTATAGAGATTTTGGCGACGGAACGCTGGCTATGGGGCACAGCTGCCACACCACGCTTCAAGTTAGCATGGATGCTTAACTCATAGCTGCATGGGCAAGCAGAAGAGTACACAAAATCCAGATGCAAAAATTGACGCACGCCTTTTTCTGGGGTCACCACCGTTTCTAACACCACCGGATAATATTGGTAACCGGACAATCCGCTGCGCAAACTATTTTGTTTGAGGGGATAATCAAAAGCAATGGCAATACGCGCCGAGGAACTTTCCAAGTTTTCCAAATAACTATGGACGATATTCTGCAAGGTCACTGGATTGAGTTCGCTTTCGTCATATTCGTAGAATGTGCGCATGATACGGCTCATGTTGATGCCTTTCCTGTGAGCATCAAGGGAAACTGTGCCTGTTACTGAACAATGAACCGACAATAAATCTCCAGCGCGAGTGACGATTTTCATCGGAATTTTGAAATTGTGAATGCCCACATGCTGAATGGCAATGTTAGCCCCACGGTTGTCAGCTGTGTTCTGCATATCGGGTAATGATGCTTTGTACGTAGGCGTGACCACAAATTCCCCATCGTAACGTTGCTGTAGATCGGTAACAAGGCGTGTTCCGGCAATTTTATCTGATTCTGTTGCGGTCACAGCGTGATTGGCATTGGTATCACGGCCGTTTCCGTTGACGGCTGAAGCAACCCCATTTATTAGCCTGTGCATAATTTGTCTCCTATTGTTTGTGCTTTACATGCAGCTTTCACCTCTTTTCCCTTAAGGAATGACGATGAAATAAATGGGGACTCATTTTTAGACGGTCATTAATGAAAAGCACAATTCACATTTATTCCAATTATTTAGCTACCTGTTCCTTCACAACCTATTTTGGAGCAAAACATGAATCATTTCCAATGTCGGCTTTGCCACCAAAATGCCGGTAACATCTTCAATTTATCCCACTTGGACACAAAAGCACGATAATGAAACACATCATAATCATTCGCTTCAATACGCTTCAAAATACCACGATACAAACCAGCGGCAGCAGCAATGGCAAAACGGCCGTCTTTGTGCAGCATCTTAATACCTGGCCACGCCTCTTCATACAGTTGACGGGTGCGGTCAATTTGGAAACGCATAAATTCACGCCACTTCTCCGTGACCACCCCGGCCGCAATATCAGCTTCGGTGAGGCCAAAGGTGGCTAACTCTTCTTTGGGCAAATAGAGGCGACCACGCCGCCAATCCTCGCCGACATCCCGCAAGATATTGGTCATTTGCAAAGCTAAACCCAGTTTAACAGCATAGGAAATCGCTTTAGGAGCCGAGAAACCGATGATGTGCATACTCATCAACCCCACGGTCGAGGCCACACCATAGCTGTAAGTGGCCAACTCGGCAAAGGTTTCGTAACGGTTCTGGTACAAATCACGAGAAACCCCGCCTATCAGTTGTTCTGCATAACGAACTGGAATCCGGTACCGCTGTCGGGTGTCAGCCCAAGCCAGAGCAACCCATTCTTGCTGTGGGGGATTATCTGAGAAAGCATGCCGGTGCCACTGCAGCAGGTTTTGCTGCACATTCCCCTCAGGATTGTCAACAATATCATCCGTAATACGACAAAAAGCATACAAAGCTCTAACTGCCTGCCGTTTCTCTTCTGGCAGTAAACGTGACGCCATATAAAAGGAAAGGCTGTGTTCAGCAGTGATGTCTTTGCACAAGGCATAAGCTTTTTGTAACAGATGATCTTCGGCGATAGGTTGGATAGCAACGGCCGTTTCCATATGCCAGGCATCTCCAGCCAACGATAACAACTGATTCTCCCAAGTTCGTGTTTGTGCCACTATAACTATCTCTCCTCGCACCATCCAAAATGAAATTGAGCGTATCTGTCCAGCCTGAAAATAGGTTGAAATTTGTAATCAAGCCTGCTTTGGATGAAATTCAGCATAACAGAATAAAATGGTTTTGTCAATATATACCTGTACAAAATATTGACATTTCTAAGAAATCATGTTATTCTCGTGAGCATGGTAACACCTAACTCCCAGCAGGAATTAAAGGAAGAGACTCATGTCCCAAAAAATCATCGTCATCGGCAGTGGGTTTGGCGGCTTGGGTGCCGCTGCTCGTTTAGCCGCTCACGGTTACAACGTTGAAATCTTTGAAAAACGAGACAAACTCGGTGGTCGTGCCTACGTCTACGAAATAGACGGCTTTAAGTTCGACGGCGGGCCAACGGTAGTCACCGCCCCATTCATGTTCGATGACATCTTTGAACAAGCTGGCCGCAAACGGGAAGATTACATCGAGTTTGTACAACTTGACCCATTTTACCGCATCTTCAACCATGAAGGTCGTCATTTTGACTACAATGATAATCCTGATTTCATCAAGAGCGAAATCGAAAAGTGGAATCCAGCAGATAAAGCGGGTTACGACAGGTTTATGTCAACCACACAAGCGATCTTTGAAAAAGGATTCATCGAACTGGCCGACAAGCCTTTTTTAAGCATTAAAGATATGCTCAAAGTGGCACCCGACTTGATCAAGTTACAATCCTACAAATCAGTTTACAAATACGCTTCGCAATTCATTGAGAATGATTTTCTGCGTCAAGTCTTCTCATTTCATCCCTTACTCATTGGTGGCAACCCCTTTGATTCATCATCGATTTACGCCATGATCCATTACCTGGAGCGAGAGTGGGGCATTCATTTTGCGATGGGAGGCACAGGCACCATTGTCGATGGGCTGGCCAAACTCATTACAGAACTGGGCGGCACATTCCACTTGAATGCAGAAGTTGAAGAGATACTGGTAAACGGCCGTTCTGCCACCGGTATTCGTCTCGCTGATGGCACCATTCATCGAGCCGATCACATCATCTCCAACGCCGACATCGCCTGGACCTACCTCAACATGATCCCGTCCAAAGCTCGCAGCCTGCGCAACTCAGACACCCGCTACAAGAAACTGACCAAATACTCCATGTCCTCCTTCGTCATCTACTTTGGCACAAAAAAACGGTACCTCGACTCCGAACTGATGCAGCACAACATCATCCTCGGCCCCCGCTACAAAGGTTTGCTCACAGACATCTTCAACAAGAAAATTTTAGCCAACGATTTCTCACTCTATCTCCACATGCCCACCATCACCGACCCCTCCCTGGCGCCCGAAGGACATGAAACATTCTACGCCCTCTCCCCAGTGCCCCACCTGGGAGCCGACATCGACTGGACAAAAGCCGCCAAACCCTACCGGGATGCCATCATGCAATTCCTGGAAGACAACTACCTGCCCGACCTGCAAGCCAATATCGTGGTAGAACACACCATCGACCCGCTCCACTTCCAAAACGACCTAAACAGCCACCTGGGTGCCGGTTTCTCCATCCAGCCAGTGCTAACCCAATCAGCCTGGTTCCGCCCCCATAACCGTTCAGAAGATTTTGACAACCTCTATTTTGTGGGTGCTGGCACCCACCCTGGTGCCGGCTTACCTGGCGTCCTCTCTTCCTCAAAAATTGCTGAAGAGCTCATCATCAACACCAAGCCGCTGCCCGTTCCCAACCACACAGTAAACAGTGGCCAATGACCACAGATAGCCTAACTGACTCCTAATAACTGATTATCGTTCAGTGAACACCCATCTGTTCAGTGAACACCGATTCCTAAAAAAACATCATGTCCAAAAACAAACCCTCTTGCCCACTCCCCATTGCTGAAGGCAAACAAGGCTTGACGATACTCAAAGGATTGCTGAAAGATCGCTCCCTGTTAACGGCTTTATCGCTGATGCGGAAACATGTGGGGCCGATCTTCCAGATTACGCTACCCAAATTCAAACCAGCAGTCGCTATCGGGTCAAAACCGAACCGCGAACTACTGGTTAGTAACCGGCACGCATACAGTTGGCGCAACGAACAGGATCCAGTAGTCAAACTACTGCGTCAAGGCATTCTCGTTGTGGATGGCGAAGAACACGACCAACTCCGCGCACTCATGGATCCACCGCTGCACCGCCGCAATGTCATCCCCCATATTCCCGATTTCTGGCGTTACACCAATGCTGTGATTGACACCTGGGAAGATGGCGGCACAGTTGACATGCTGGTAGAAATGCGCAAAGTAGCGCTGCTCATTCTCATGGGCACTTTATTTCACATCGACTTTGCGCCAGACATGGACCGCTTGTGGCAGCCCATCCTCAAAGCCATTGCCTACATCTCACCCGGCTTTTGGATTGTGGCGCCCAATTTGCCCCGTCCAGGCTACCAAAAACACCTTAACGTATTAGATGACTATCTGTACCAAATCATCAAACAACGGCGCACTGAGCTGGAAAACAGTTCCAGCGCAACTGATGGTGACCTGCTCGCCAAACTCATCAACGAAGGATTGGATGACGACCTCATCCGTGACCAACTACTGACTATGCTCATCGCTGGTCACGATACCAGCACCGCCCTCCTGTCCTGGGTGTGGTATCTGTTGGGCACGAATCCTGAAGCGATGGCACAGGCGAAGGCGGAAGTTGATTCACTATTCAGTCAGCCAGATTCAGCAAACAGTAAACCGATGACCGAGCCCCAATCACCGACCACCGCTCACGCCCCCACCATTAAGCAGCTCAATCAACTCACCTACCTCGATATGGTCATCAAAGAAGCGCTGCGGCTGTATCCACCAATTCATGTGGGCAACCGGCGTGCCATTGAAGACATGAAGCTGTTGGATTATGACATCGCGCAAGATACGCGGGTGATGTATTCTATCTACCTGTCGCATCGGGATGAACGGTATTGGGAGGAGCCAGAGAAGTTTTGCCCCTATCGGTTTGATAAAAACCAGATGCGGGCAGGGAAACGCCCGCCGTTGACTTATGTGCCATTTGGTGGAGGTCCGCGCAACTGTATTGGCGCAGCTTTTGCCCAGGTTGAGAGCAAGGTGGTACTAGCTCGTATCCTGCAATGCTTCGACCTGGAACTGCTCAATGGTGACAAAATTAAGCCTTACATGGGAGCAACATTAGAACCTAAACCAGGGGTTCTTATGCGGGTGAGCCGCCGGGAAGGTCATCGATGAGCCATTTTGAACGCTGGCAGAAGACGTTTATGTTATCGCTTTTGGCACCAGCGCTAGGTTTCTATGCAGAGCGCAGGTACCAATCATTGCCACCGCTGTCACCGGCAAACGGAATGAGGCTTCACCGAGATGTCTCAGGCGATAAACCATTACCATCGCTTTCGATTATCGTTCCTGCCCGGAATGAAGCGGCCAACTTGCAACATTTACTGCCTTCACTACAGGCAGTGGCGTATGCCGGGCCGATTGAGGTGATTGTGGTGGATGATAATTCTGAGGATGAAACGGCCGTTATCGCGCAAGCATATCGCACCAAAGTCATTCGTCTCACAGAATTGCCTTCTGGGTGGGTGGGCAAGCCCCATGCCATGTATCACGGGGCAGCCGCCGCCAAGGGGGAGTGGCTCCTCTTCACAGATGCAGACACCATTCACGCTCCATCCGGTCCAGAAAAAGCGGTGCGCTATGCAGTCAAACACAATCTTGACGGTTTAAGTTTATTCCTGGAGCAGGAGTGCCACAGCATGGGAGACCGGTTGGCATTGATGGCAGCTTTTGCCGGGCTGTTCACCGCCTGGCCGCGGAATTCCGCTTATCTCAACGGCCAATATCTGCTCATCCGGCGGGATGTATACGAGGAAAGTGGCGGCATAGCGACCGTTCGCCATGAAACATTAGAAGACCTCGCCCTGGGAAAGCACCTGAGAAAATCCGGCTACAACGTGCCCATGATGCGCGGCGAGAACGCCGCCAAAGTACGCATGTACCACAACAATCAGGAAATGTGGCACGGCATGAACCGGCTTGGTTCCCAATCATTGCGCTTCTCTGGTCTGCGTTCACTTATCACCATCTTTTTTATCACTATTGCCATGAATCCGTTGTTAGTGCTTTTTGCCGTCATGTCTGGCAAGGTTCGCCGCCGCTGGCTGCCTCTCACCTGGGGTGCTGTCTTCATCGGCTTTTTGCCCTGGGCTAAACGGTACGGTTCCCTCGCTTATGCCGCCTTGTCTCCCATCGGAGCCCTCATCGTACAAATCGCTAGTTTCTGGGGAATTATCCGCCACGTATTCAAAAAAGGTATCCACTGGAAAGGCAGAATCGTTCAACAAAACGATGTCTGATAAATGGCCAGGAGTGACAATGAAAGGCGACATTGTATCGTCAGTTTCAAGGAACGGTAAGGGAACGACTTCGTCGTCTTATTTATTTAATTCCCGTTCCTAAGTGATGAACCTGTTCATCGTTCATCATTTGGATCTTCTTATGACTTACTTTGGTTTTCTCGCACGCTTTGTTGGTACGCCCATTATCATTTTGTTGATTTTAGCGTGGCAAGATAAAAAACGGGGCATCGGGTTCCCCAAGCGTTTCAATTCTTATTCACCCTGGCTCGTGCTGCTGCTCCACATCGCCATCGCCGTGGTTTATACCACGCCATGGGACAATTATTTGGTGGCAACTCGCGTCTGGTGGTATGACCCGAGCTTGGTCACAGGCATTGTCATCGGCTGGGTGCCAATTGAAGAGTATACCTTCTTCATCGCCCAAACCATCATGACCGGCCTCTGGCTCCTCTTCTGGATGCGGCGTACTCGTCCTTCATCCTTCATCCTTCATCCGTCACCATTTAAAGAAAGCTCGCGCTTGCGCTTGATAGTAACGGGGATAACGGCCGTTTTCTGGGCAATGATGGTGGGCATTCTTATCTTGGGCTGGCAACCAGGTACATATCTGGCTTTAGAGCTATCCTGGGCACTCATTCCCATCATGATCCAGCTCGCCTTTGGCTGCGACATTTTATGGCATTATCGTCGGTTAGTGCTGTTGGGAATCATCCCCCCCACCCTATACCTTTCCTTTGCCGATGTCCTGGCCATCAACTCCGGAACCTGGACCATTGATCCAGCCCAGTCCCTCAACATCTTCATCGGCAGCTTGCCAGTCGAAGAACTCATCTTCTTCTTGCTGACCAACACCTTACTCATGTTTGGTATGACGCTCGCTCTAGCGGCCGAAAGCCAACCGCGCCTCCAGCATTTCAAAGCCATGATCACCGGTAAATCTGATCCACAAAGAGCAGTTGGCTGATTTCAGAAAAAATCAATGGGGTGCCTTCATTTTCATCTTGTTGAGTGACCGTCTAGAAATAATATCCCTGTTTACAGATGGTCAGGTCGCTTGAAACACATCCAGCAATTCCGTATTTTATTTCACCGTCACTCCTTAAGGGCAAGCAGGCCAATCGACGCCTTGCCAGGTATCAGCCGCCACAGAATCACCGTCCGGCGGCCATATCGCCAATTCACCCGACAAAGCTTGCACCATCATGCCATATGGATTAGACAATGAGGGCATTTCAAGACCAACATCGATGTTCATTTCAACCACCCACTGATTGGTGCCAGGTTCCCCAATAACGGCCGTCCAGTTGCTGCTAGTGTAGCCTGGGTTCCAGTTCAAACCATCTGCATTATTGCCAATACCAGCCTGCACCGTCACAGTCTCATCCCGCACAACCTGGAAGAATCGATCCGCGGTGTCTGGATCCCCCCTATTACTGATCGTATCAAAATAAAGCCGCAGCGAATCACTAGGATTATCCGTCACATCATTCAGCAACCAGGCAGAATAAAGATTATCGCCCTGGCGCACCAGATAACCTTGCACCAAAGCACTGGGATTTCCTTCTGGCGAAAATTGAATTTGCGGTGAGGCTGGCCATTCCGTTATATCAAACACACCATCAATGGTCGGGGGTGTTTCCTGACAGGCCACCTCGGGATTCGGCATGGGTGTGTTGGTCGGGGTGCTGGTATCAACGGGCGTATTGGTCATCGTTGGCGTCGGCGAAACAGGTGTTTCTGAAGGTGTGGGGGTGAAAGTCGGCGTCCCCGAGGCTGTCGGTGTGGCTGATGGCGTGAAGGTCCAGCTTGGCTCCAGCGTAGGCGTAAGCGAAGCTGTGACCGCAGGTGGCGTATGGGTGGCTGTGGGCGAAACGCCCGGTGTGGCTGTGGCCGAAGGTACCGGCGAAATCGTTGGTGTGGCCGTTTGCCTGAGCAAGGGATCCCAACCGTTTGCCACAGCTTGACCATCCGATATGCCGTCACCAGAAGTATCCCATTGCACAGGATTGGTGCCCCAAGTTCTGATTTCATCCCCATCAACCAGGGCATCTTTATCGGTATCTCGATCCAAGGGGTTGGTGCCATAACTCAGCACCTCTTCACCATCTAACAACAAATCAAGATCTGTATCTGGCTTACTGGGATCGGTGCCAATATGCTGTTCTTGCTCGTCACTGAGGCCATCCCCATCTGTGTCTTGACCGGGAGCAGGAGTCAGGGTAACGGCCGTTACATCAAGCGTGGGTGTGTGAGCGATAACTGTTTGCGTTTCTTGAATCGGGGCGGAGGTGGATGTGTTAAAGGGCATACCGCCGCCACCAAAGATATTGTCCCTGCCAAAAATAGCCACTGCAAGCGCCACAGTAATGCAAAAAACAACCACAAACAACAAAACATACAGCAAAGCTGGGGGAATCGCCATCCCCGTTTTCGCCTCGCCATCCAAAGTCACCTGCCTCCCATTAGCGGCAGAAACCACAACAGAAAACGGATACATATCACTGCTGCCGCGCCAAACTCGCTGCCGCGCCGCCAGTTTCAACTCAACCGTTCTGGCACGTCCATTCTCAATGGAGATTCTACCTCTTTGCCCTTGAACTTTGAGAGCTTTATGTGGATCATCCACCATGACACTAAAATCAGCTCTGGTGTTGCCAATGTTTTGGATAGTCACGCTCACATGCTCAGGCAATCGCACTTGCGTGTTGCTGAGGCTCGCTTCAAAAGCCACAAATCCAGCCACTTGTAAGGTGACGCTCTTGCCAACATTCAGCTCTCTGAACTGCTGCGAGCGGAGTTGTATGTACATTTTCTGCCGACCGCTTGGTGTCCTCGCTGTACGCCGCGGATTTACAGCAATCGCCACCTGTATCGTCTCACCCGCAGGCACCGAAATGTATTCGTTCGGGACAATGACCCAGGAGTCTGGAATGCCTTGCACCCGCACAGTCACCCGATCATCCTGCATGGTGTGATTGACGATTTCAACATTGATTGAGCAGCGACGCCCCGGTTCGACTGTAAAAGAGTTTTGAGCAAGGAACATTTCCAGCGGGGGTTTTTCTGGCACCCCAATTTCGGTGGCAGGGGCTGTGTGTCCCAGGGAAACGGCCGATTTCCCCCCTGCCATTGTCGCCACTAAATCAGACTCATAAGGTGTCACCTGTGGTCCTTGCAAAACCAGTTCATAGGGACCAATCCGCAGCCGTTCGCCCGGCGTCATCGGCGTGTGATCATTGGCACGCAGGCGATGATCATTGACAAAGGTGCCATTGATGCCCCCCAAATCCAAGACTTCCCAACCTAGTGACGTTGCTTGCACACGCGCATGATGGCGCGATACGCCTTCTGCTGGCAAGACAATGTCGTTATCAGCATTGCGCCCCAGGGTCACAGTCGCTTGTGTCAGAGGCACGTGGCTGGCAGGATGCCCGGGGGTATTGATGACAAGGAAAAACCCTTCTGGCGCTTCGGTGACGTTGGCTAAAATATCTGATTCCTGCGACATCACCTGGGTGGGTGCCCCTTCCAATGACAACAAAGCACTGCGCAGCGCCTTCACCAAGTCGCCACCAGTTGGGTAACGTTCATTAGCATTTTTCGCCAACAATTTGAGCAGGATCACGTCAATGATTTGGGGCAAGTCGGGGCGCACCTCTCTGGCCAGCTGCGGCATCGTCCCACGTTGATGCACAGCAATGGCATCCGACAAGCTCTGGAAGGCAAAAGGCAAGCGGTTGGTGAATAGTTCATACAGCACCACGCCAAGGCTGTAAAGATCAGAACGGCGGTCTACAGGGTTCCCTTGGCACTGCTCAGGCGACATGTACGTGGGCGTTCCCAATGTCATGCCGCTTTCAGTCATGTTGGAACCTTCTGTGAGTTTGACCAAGCCAAAATCGGTGAGAATGGCACGGAAAGGCTGCTCACTCGGTTCATCAGAACAGGCTAATCGTTTGAGGATGATATTGCCCGGTTTCACATCCCGATGCACAATGTCGCGTCGGTGTGCGTAATCTAAAGCCGCCGCCATATGAATGCCAATCTGCAAGCTTTGCGCTAACGGCAGGAACTTGCCTTCCTGCTGCAAGCGGCGTAGATGGGCACGCAAACTGCCCCCATCCACATACTCCATCGTGATGAACAACCCTTCGGGAGAGTCGCCAAAATCAAAGATACGCACGATGGAAGGATGGTCGAGCTTGGCAGCCACCCGCGCTTCTTGGATGAGTCGGTTTCTAAACTCCTGGCGACGGGCATAATGGGGGTGCATCAATTTTATCGCCACTTGTCGATTCAAGTTGCGATCTTGGGCCCGGTAGACGGTGCCCATTCCCCCATCACCCAAGAGTGATTGCAGTTCGTATCGATCATTGATAATGTGGCCGATCATATTGCTCATGGTGCCTGTTCCTTCTAGTGCGCATCCATAAATAAGTGATGTAATTGATGGATGCGCTTCCAGTGACCTTTCCCCTGAAAAACGGGGAGTAGTTTTTAGACGGTCACTAAGCAGTAGGGTCTTATCTGGCTCGTTTCAAGATAGCCCGGAGCGTATCAAGGTATTGCTGTATTTCTGTGTCGCCTATCCAATAATGGGTGACAGCTCGAAACGCTTTGCCACCTAAATCACCAGCCCAAATATTGGCTTCTTGCCGCATGGCAGCACCAATTTCGGCTGCATTTATTTCAATATTTTCTGCTAAACTGAAAAATACGAGGTTTGTTTTTACGTTTTGCGGCTCGATCACCACTCCTGGAATTTCTGCCAGGCCTTGCGCCAACGTTTGCGCATGTTGGTGATCCTCATGCAGCCGCTCTACCATGTCTGTTAGCGCAATCAGGCCAGCAGCGGCCAGGATGCCCGCCTGGCGCATGCCGCCCCCTACCAATTTTCGATTGCGGCGTGCCTTTTTGATAAATTCGGTGGAGCCACACAAAAGGGAGCCTACTGGCGCACACAAACCTTTGCTCAAACAAATGGAGACGGAGTCTACATGTTTGGTGATCTCGCGTGCATCGATGTTTTGAGCAACGGCCGCATTGAACAGCCGTGCCCCGTCCATATGCAGAGCCAGGCCATGCTTGTCGGCGATGGCTCTCATATCGGCGAAGTAGGCGGGAGGCAGGGGATACCCATGCTTGCTGCCATAGCTGTTTTCAACTAACAAAAGGGTGGTATGGGGAGAGTGAAAATCGTCTGGGGAAACGGCCGTTTCCACCATCGCTGAATCCATTCGGCCGTACTCGTCTGTGGGCAATACCGTAGGCACAATGCCACCCAGCACCGCCATGCCCCCAGCTTCATAACAATAGGTATGGGCGTCATGGCCCACAATGGCAGCATCACCCCGAGTGGCATGGCTGAGAATGCCAAGCAAATTCCCCATGGTGCCGCTGGCTGCAAAGAGCGCCGCTTCCATCCCTGTTTTCTCAGCCGCCAGCGCTTCCAGCTCGTTTACGGTGGGGTCTTCGCCATAAACATCATCGCCCACGACAGCACGCGCCATCGCCTCCCGCATTTCCGGGGTAGGCCAAGATACGGTGTCGGACCGGAAATCGATTCTATCCATGGGATAAGTTTACGTAATATTAGGCAAGGTTGCAAGGTTGCCAAGGGGCAAAATAGCTAGGTAGCAGCCTCTTCGTTCCCCAAATACGCTGCAACTTTGCCACTGCGCCCCTTTTTTACGCTGCTATTGCCTTGCGTAGCAAGGGTTCAACCGCTCTCAACGCCTGTCCCCGATGGCTAATTTGATGCTTCACACTGGATGGCACTTGCGCCATTGTCATTCCCCGATCCGGCAAAAAGAAGACTGGATCATAGCCAAAGCCGCCATCTCCAACTGGTGCTTCTGCAATGCGTCCTGCACACACGCCAACGGCCGTTCCCACCAAACCAGCAGGCGCAGCCAGAGCAATCACACATTGAAACCGCGCTGAGCGGTCAGCTTCGGGCACACCCGCCAACTTTTCAAGCAGCAGCCGGTAACGTCCTTCATGATCGAGGCCAGCTCCCCCGTATCGGGCTGTGTAAATGCCAGGCTCCCCATTCAACGCATCCACTTCCAGGCCTGAATCATCTGCCAACGTGAGATACCCTGTTTCTTGGGCATAGGTTTCTGCTTTTAAGATGGCGTTCTCCGTGAAAGTCTGACCCGTCTCCGCCACATCCTTTTCCAGGCCAATATCATCTAAACTCAGCCATGCCAAATCCAGGTCTGCTAACATTTCTGCAAACTCTTTCACTTTGCCCTGATTGTGGCTGGCTACTAGCAAGGTTTGTGTCATTTTTACTCCTTCAATTTTATAGCTGGGATGAGGGGATGCCAGGATTTTTGAAGCAAACGCTTAACTCCCGCTCATATTTTTATCGCACCCCATTCTGCTCTATGTTATACTTTGCGCTTAATTCTACCCCAAAAGGAGGTTGTCATGGATAAACAACATCCTTCGCGGTTGCGTTTCAACTTTGGCTTTTTGCTAGAAGCAAAGATCGGCACCAACCGCATCATCGAGCTAGAGTACCCGACTATCGATGTTGAAGATATTACGCTTTCGCCCTTAACCGGCACGCTCAATGTTACGCGAACGTCCGAAGGGGTTTATTTGAGCGGAGAATTACAAACAGCAACGGCCGTTACCTGTGTGCGTTGTCTCATAGATGCCCTGGCCTCCGTCCAGGTCTCGTTGGATGAACTACTCTATTACCCGCCCAAAGCAGCACCGCCGGGAGAATTGTTCATTGGTGAAGATGGCTATATCGATCTGGGGCCGCTTATTCGAGAGATGACCATTCTGGAGCTGCCCATTCGTCCCTTGTGCAAACCAGATTGCCAGGGATTATGCCAGGAATGCGGCGCCAATCTCAACGAAACAGAGTGCGACTGCAAAATCGACGACATTGATCCACGGCTGGCCAAATTAAAAGAGCTGCTGGAAGAGGAGGAGCTTTAGGGCTAATGTTTTTTGACCAAGCAAAAATCTACGTGAGAAGCGGCAATGGTGGCGATGGCATGATCAGCTTTCGCCGCGAAAAATTTGTGCCGTATGGCGGCCCCGATGGTGGCGATGGTGGCAACGGTGGTGAAATCATCTTCTACGTAGACAAAAATATCAACAGCCTCGTTAAATACCATCGCAACGTCCATTATCGCGCCGAACACGGCAAACATGGCGGCAAAGCTCGGCGCACTGGGGCTAGAGGCGAGACACTACGCCTACCAGTACCACCCGGCACCATGATCCGGAATGCGGAAACGGGCGATCTCCTGGCAGATCTAACCCGCAGCGACCAAGAAGCCATCGTGCTTACCGGCGGGCGCGGTGGACGAGGAAACATTCACTACACCAGCAGCCGCAACCAGGCTCCCCGTCTCGCAGAACGGGGCGAGCCAGGTGAAGAACTTTGGCTCAATCTGGAACTTAAACTGATTGCAGATGTTGGATTAGTCGGGCTGCCCAATGCAGGCAAATCAACTTTGCTGTCAGTTATCTCTGGCGCCAAGCCCAAAATCGCAAACTACCCCTTCACAACCCTGCAACCAAGTTTGGGCGTGGTGAATCTGGATGGCTATGAAACGATGATTGTCGCTGACATTCCCGGTTTAATCGAAGGAGCCGCCGAGGGTATTGGCCTGGGACATGAGTTTTTGCGCCACATCGAGCGCTGCCGGGTTCTCATTCATCTGCTCGATGGATCAGCTAAGGAACCACTGGAAGATTGGGCAACGATCAACCAGGAATTAGCCCTATACCACACCACGCTAGGTATCAGTTTAGACGAACGACCACAGCTAGTTGTCTTGAACAAAATGGATCTCGACAATGCTATCGCGTGGGAACCACTGGTGAAGGAGGAAATTGAGAAAGCAGGGTACGAGTTTAAAGCGATCTCCGCCTTAACCAAACAAAACGTGCGCGAGATGCTCTACCAGGTCAAACAAATGCTCGACGAAGCACCGGAACCGCTCATGATTGAAGATGAAGAGATCGTCATTCGGGCAGAAGAAGATGAGGATTCCTTTACTATCGAACGTGTGCAAGGTGGATGGCGTGTACAGGGCAAGAAGATTGAGCGTATCGCCGCCATGACTTATTTTGAGTTTGAACCCACGGCCAACCGCTTCTCCCAAACGTTGGAAAGTATGGGGATTAGCAAAGCGTTGGAAGAGGCAGGTGTGCAAGTGGGGGATCTTGTTTTCATTGGCGAAGAAGAATTAGAGTGGATAGAGTAGTGTGGCCAGGTATCATGGCGATGCGTTACCTTGACATCTTGCCTTTTGGCTCCTTTATCCCTTTTTCTTTGACATGATGAAGCAACGAATTGGCTTGCTGGGTGGCACGTTTGATCCGCCGCATATGGGGCATTTGTGGTTGGCGGAGGCGGCGCGGGATCAGCTGCTGCTAGACAAAGTGCTGTTTTTACCGGTGGGTGAGCCACCACATAAACAAGAGCGGGAGATAACGGCCGTTTCTCACCGCCTGACGATGCTCCAACACACAATCACAAACAACCCCGCCTTCGCCATCGACACCACCGACATGGAACGACCGCCCCCACACACCACCGTCACCCTGATTCCTCGTTTGCAGCGCGCGTATCCGCAAGCCACCTTTTGGCTTATCATGGGCGCAGATTCGCTTGTGAATTTACCCCATTGGGTGGAGCCAGGGCAGATCATCCAACAGTGCCGCCTGGCGGTGCTGCCCCGTCCTGGATTTGAGATTGATTGGCTGGCTCTGGAAACGGCCGTTCCCGGTGTCACTCAAGTCGTTGATATGCTGGAAGGCCCCTCGATCAACATATCGTCCACGGGCATACGTGCCTGGGCAAAACGGGGGCGTTCGCTGAATTATTTGGTGGCAACGGCCGTTTTGCCTTACATCAAGCAGCAGAAACTCTATTCTTCATCTGCCGTAGGTTGAGCGGGTTTGGGCACAAAGCGGCGCATCTGCTTGACGGAAACCTTATTGATCTTGCGACATTTGGGGCACTCAAGGGCACAATATTTCTGCCGTTTTTCATCTGCCTCAGCTACAGCCTGGCTCATAAAATCCCGCCCCACATTAAACGAGTGACGACAAAATTGACAATGGACATTCATAAATCCTGCTCCTAATGTTGATAACCTACATTCTAACCGCTCATCACACATTACGTCAACTACGCGCCATCACCCACAATGCCCGGCACCTTCATCCATTATTCTTTACCGGACAGTAGCGATTGAACAAAATAACCAATAGAAAAAATGTCGGTCACGGGTAAACTCCTAAGTCTTCGACAACCAAAACAGGAGAATACGCATCACCGACAAGAGGAACGTTTACACGAAAGTAATGCAAAAGCTCAAGAAAATGATGTCCACTGTTCCGCAAAACCAGATAATAACCATAGCCATGATGATGAATGGATTAGAGTTTATTGTTGCCTTTCACCTATTTGCGCAGCCTGCACAACTTTAGGTGTCTGGTAAAGAAATAGTCGATTAACCATCCATAAGAACATTTCTCATTCTCCTGCAAAATTAATCTGGCTGTTCTAAAATTCTGACACATGACCCATATCGATTCATCCACCCTGCGCCCCATGCTGCAAGATAGTCTGGCTAAAGGCCAAAAACCACGGCTAACCGTCACCAGCAACAGCATGGCACCGCTCTTCCGGGCAGGCGATCAGGTCATTTTAGAGGCGGCAACGCCCAACCAGCTTCATCCAGGTGACATTGTCACCATCTCTGACAACACGGGGCTGCTCACACATCGCATTTGGACAATTGAAGCAGATGGCTTTCTCACTCGCGGCGATCATTTGCTTGTTTTTGACGCCCTTTCTCCACCGGAAGCGGTGTTGGGACGTGTCGTGGGTTGCGCCACCCAAAAACAAATCCTGTCACTGCAAACTGGCAGCGGGAAATGGCTCAATCGGCATTTGGCCGCATTAGCCCGCAAAGAATATCGTTGGTTAAGCCACGCAAAAGGGACTCCAACCGAAAATGAGCAGGTGCCATTCACTGCGAAAGCAAAGATCATTCATCGCTTCGTTTTTGCATGGGCGGTGGCAGTCACTTTTATCATCAAATTGGCGACTCGTATAAAAACCGGGGAAACGACAATTTAAGCAAGGCTGTGGGTTTCAGTGAACAGTGGACAGTGAACAATAAACTGATTACCCAAAACCACAGGGCAATCAGGACAAGTTTATGCGTGTATATCGTTGGGTTATTCTGACAATTCTGGCTGGTTTGACGGCTCTTTTATTGGGAACGGCCGTTTCTCTCTCACACGTCAGGGCAGAAGTGGGTCACAATGAAATTAGGGACAGGTGAACCACCACATCCGACGATATAGATGTCACCCTGTCAATTGACCGCAACCCAAGCCTTTGTCCACGATGAGGTTGCATGGACAACGGACTGAGCCATCCAACCTGCAGGGTTCCTGGCCTGCTCCCCTTCACGTGATTCAATACACTTTTACAGCTTTCGGGCTTCGGCTAAAATGTTAGCTGCCCGCCCGGCTGAGATATTCAACTGCTTAGCCAGGTCTGCGGGAGAAACGGCCGTTAAAGCGGCTGTTGAGCGAATGCCTACATCCAATAACTTAGCGGCAAAGATAGGACCAATCCCCTTGACCCGTTGCAAATCCTCTGGCGCCCCGGCCACATGAGCAGACTTCGTTCTATTTTTGTCTAAAAATGGGGGCAGCTGTTCATCTTGAGGTTCAAGAGTGATGTAACTCTCCACTGATTCCGACGCCAGTTTATGTTTTAAATCTCGCAACCTTACATCGGTAGCTGCCATTCGATCCAATAATTCCAAGGCTCCATTTTCAGCAGACGTTGACTTATACCAATACCAAACAAGCAGCCCGACCAAGGTGCCAAACAGCAAACCAAAAAAGAAAGTTGACAGTCCTTTAAGTTTTTTCATTTTCGCGCCTCCATGAACGTCGCATCTTATACCTATATTATGTAAATGGTGTACGAAAAAGCAAGTTTCGGAGGTGGACAGCGGGCAGCGGGTCGTCAGCCGCCAGTGAATGGGGTTGCTGGCCACCAGTACCTCACGGCAAATTTACCGTGAAATGAGAATCGGTTGCGGGAACTCACGCAGCATTTGATCGACTAAACTGCCTAAAACAATCCGCCAAAACGGCCGTCTACCAAAGCCCCCCATAATGAGCATATTGCAATCGTATTGCTGAGCCGTTTCCAGAATTAAACGACCTGCATCATGGCTCACCTTAACGATAATCTCATAATTTTCAACGCCATGCCTATCCAGGTATTCACGCGCTTTCTCGCCAGTATCTACAGTCACTCGTTCATCAGAAACGACTAGGACAACCAACGAATGACCATATTTCATGGCACGATAGGCGGCTATAAACAGCCCCTCTTCAGATTTTGGGCTGCCATCATACGCCAGCAGCATTTTATCCAGATTACTATGCGCAGTGGATGGCACCGCCAATAACGGCCGTGAACAACTTTGCAGCAAGGGCGTCAGTCCAGAACGAAGCCGGGCTACAGCTTTATCGCTGGGTGGATGCGTCATGCTAAACACAACTAAATCAGCCCAAACAGAACGACGCAAAATCGCATCAGCTGGTGTGCCCCAATCCACGGCAAATTCATAGCGCACACCAGCCTCTTCACAGCGCCGGTTAAACTCGTTTTTAATGGCATCAATCAAGCCACCCTGCGCCAATTGCTCTTCTGGTGTCAGTTCATCTTGCGGCCAGGCCACATACAAGCCGAGTACACGCCCTTCAGAACGTCTGGCAAGGGTTAAGGCATGTTCTAAGGTTTGCCAATGGGATTCTTCGCCCCCCAACGCCACGAGCAGATCTTTGAATATAGAGGTCGGTGTAATCGATTCAAGCCGTTCTTCCCGCCAAATGCCTGGTTTGGGGCCAGGTTCTAGTTCGTGAGGAATGACAACATCGGCTAGACGATCACTGACACGAGTGATGACACTCCCCGTGCTTTCCCCTTTGTCTTCAGATAGTTTGGAAACGGCCGTTTCTGCATCCATCTGCCAGCCCAACTGTTCACCCAGTTCCCGCCGGTAATCCGCTAACAGCGCATACAAATCTGCTTCAGTTCGGCCAGGAAATTGGTGAAACAAACCGCGTTCATAAAGCAAACTGAGAACCGGTAGAAACACGTTATCATACCAACTGCCAACTGCTTCTGCATACGGAATCTCTCGCTGCTGCTCAATCCCCATAAAATAGCGATGCACATCAATTTCCTCCAGCAGCAAATAATAATAACCGGGCCAGGTCATCTTCAAATCAGCTCCTGGTCGTAAGTTATCAATATCTGTCATTTCCAGGAAATTTGCATAGCGTTCCTTCAAGATAATCTCTTTTGGATCATCATCCGCAGATAAAGGCACGCGGGTTCGCACTTCAGTCACATACGCTTCAATGGCTTCATTTCCCAACTGCCGCGCCACTGAAACACGATGATTGCCATCCTTCACAAAATAAGCATCACCAATCTGATACACTTCAATCGGCGGGACACCAACCTGGCTGACAAATGCGGCTTTGACTGTGGCCCAGCGGTATTCATCGCTATCTTGCGTCGGCATAAAATCTCGGGTGTAGTCACTGGAACGACCGACACTACCCACAATAGCATCCAAGGGGATTTCCTGAATACCTTGCTCAACAACCCCTGTCACTTTCAATTTTTTGCGCACCTCGTCATATTTCAAAAGTTCAGAAGGCTCGCCACGCAGCCTGGCAAGCGTTTGTTGTAAAGCGGCTTGACGACGCGCTCGTTCAAAATCCTTTAAGGCCGCATGGTAATCATACCTGGTTATCTCATTCATCAATTCTCTCTCTCTGGTCGTGCTATCGGCAAATCAATATTGGCTGTTTACATTCCCGCAGCATCAGATCGACCGTGCTGCCCAATACTAAATGAGGTACAGGGCGAAAACCAACCCCCCCCATGATCACCAAATCACAGTGATGGAGGGCAACTGTTTCCAACACCGCCTTCCCAATATAGCCTTCCCGTAACACAAAATTCGCGGCAATATTATATTTAGCCAGATACTCTTGAGCCAACAACATCGACTCAGCCGACGTGTACCTGGTTTCTACGGTTAAGATGGTGAGCGACACACACCAACGGACTGCCAAATATGCCGCCACAAATAAAGCCTCACTCGCTTTTGGGCTGCCATCATAAGCCAAAAGCGCATGTTTCATATTAGACCCGCGCCTCCCCGGTAAAACGAACACCGGACGTGGGCTGCGTTGTATCAACATGTTACATCCCGAGCCCAGGCGGCGCAACGGCGTCTTGGCTGGTGGATACATCAAGTTAACCATGACCAAAACTGCCCAGGCTGCCCGTTCAGTGATAGTGCGTGCGACTTTGCCAGTCGTCACAACCAACTCACCCTGAACACCAGCATTTTCACATCGCTTGTCGAAAACATGCTTGATCTGGCTTGCCACCACGCCCTCTTTTTGGGCAGTCTCGGTTACGATATGCAGCCCCATGAGCCGACCTTGTTCACGGCGCGCAACAGCTAATGCCGCTTGAACCATCAGCCAATCTTCAGGAATACCCCGTATAGGCACCAATATCTTGGCAAATAATCGGTCATAATGACGAACGGCCAACATACGCCGCCGCCATTCACCTGTCTGCGGCCCATCTTCCAGGCTTAAGGGGGTCATGGCCCCTCTTAAGCGAACACCTACCCCTGCCCCTCGCCATGTTTGGCTGCGTTTAACCAGATCGGTAACGGCCGTTTCCGTATCCAACGACCAGCCCAACGCATCTTCCAACTGTGCCCGCCGCTCAGACAGCAGCACATACATATCCGCTTCTGTGCGCTCAGGAAAATTGTGCAAAATCCCCTGTTCCCGGATAATGCGGATTACTGGCAGGTACACATCGTCATACCAGGCGGTAACAGCTTGAACATCGGGCACTGGTGCGCCCTGCCGTTCCGCCATACTGGCCTGGTGTGCTTCGATTTGCTCCCGCAGATTGCGATAATGTCCGGCAAAGGTCATGCTCAAGTTGGCACCATCACGTAACGTATCCAGATTCGTCTTCTCAAGAAATTCCAGGTAGCGCTCTTTACAAATCAACTCGTCAGGATCAGCGTGATCGGTAAGCGGAACCCGGCTCACTACTTCGGTGACATAAGCCGCGATGGTCTTGCTGCCCAACTGCCGCGCCACAGAGACACGATGGTTGCCATCATTAACAAAGTAAGCATCACCCACTTTATACACATCAATGGGGGGCATACCAACCATATCATTAACGGCCGTTTTCACCCCAACCCAGCGCGTTTCAGCCTGATCATTTTTCGGCATAAAGCTGCGCGTAAAATCCTTGTAACGTCCGACACTGCCCACAATGGCATCCAAGGCAATCTCCTGCACCCCTAAATCCACAGAGTCAGACACCTTTAAGCGCGCGCACACCTCGTTATAAGCCAACAAATCAGCCGATTCACCAGTGATACGCGCCATCAACTGCTGCATCGACGCCTCACGCCGCGCTCGTTTAAAATCACGCACAGCCACTTGATGTCTCAAAGTTTCAGGATCAGCAACCACGTTTGTTCCTCGATAACCTGACCAAAGACAAAGGATACACGACCAACAGAAAGCGCCCTTCAGCAGTCATCATAGGTCATTGGTCAGATGCCGCAAAAATTTTTTAACGTCCAAATTATAACATTTTCAGTTGACCATGGATCATATGTTGCACTTTCCGCTCAGAAAAGTAGCCTAACCACGCTTGGAGCAGACGGACGAGATCAGAGCTTCTTCAACTATGTGGTGAATCCAAACATACACTCTCAACCCGCCCAGCACTCAAGCCAGCGTTAGCCTGACACTTCCCTCAACAACCTAAAGACAAACATTACTTCCACAGGTTTGCTTCACATTTGCTCCAGATTCAGCATCTAAACTGACAACAAATTAAGAGATAAACATCTGAAACAGTTCATACAAAATACTGATGACAATGCGCCTCTCAAACTATTATTCTGGAGCAAAAAATGAAAAAAATTCTTCTTATCCTACTTGTGTGTGCGTTTGCACTTGGGTTGATCGCCTTCCTCTTGGCGCGAGGTGGTAAAAACACCGCCGGCGCACAGGGCTGTCCCAGTGGTTTTGACAAATCGTCCGTTATCTTCAACGCTCTCACCATCTGCGCCACCCCCGACGTGTCGCAAGAGAAATTAACCCACGCCGCTAACGTCGCGGCCGAATGGCTCGACAACGATGGCGATGGCATCGCCGACGAACCCCGTCTCATCGAAACGCTCATGGCCAACAATCCCGTCGTTATGATGACTGGCGAGCGCGGGAACCTGCTTCAGCAGGGGGCGACAATGACTCAGTTTGGCGACCGTATCCTGCAAGATTTGAGCGCAGCCGAAACAAACCCTGGCGGCAATGAACGAGACGCTTCGCAAGAGGAAATTCACCATATCATCATGAATGCGGGTTGGATTCAGCTTTTCCCCGACATCTTTAGCGATCAGGCGAGCCAAAACAGCAAGCTCTATCAGGCGTGGCAACTGGCCAACACCAACCAACTTTACGTCTACAACGACCCAACTTGCAACGATAGCTGCAAAGTGACTGAGTTTGTCTATCTGGCAACGGCCGCTTATTTTGGTGACGTGCGCGATTTGCAAACGGACGAAATCCGCCTCTATACTCGTGACGAGCTGCAGCAATCAATTCCGGCTGTCGTAGAGATTTTTGAATCGGCCGATTACAACTACCCCACCAACCATTGGCCAACCGGCAGCTACAACTTCTCAGAAAACGTGACGTTCCATAACGTACAATAAGCATCCACAATAGACTAGTTGATTTTTCTTGGCTATAAATCTCCTTGTTCCCCGGGCTGGTCGCCCGTGCCCGTGCCGACAGGACAAGAGCATGATTGATATTCAGAGTAGGGTCAACAGCAATTCGAAATATAGAATGCAATGAACTAAACTTGAGGTATGAGACAAAGTTTAACAGTTGACGCATTTGTTCAACGCTTGAAGTCTAAAAATT
>PDWJ01001394.1_pt1 | contig 29952 bp, 23 predicted proteins | sample 1430881 | NCBI WGS metagenome assembly PDWJ01 (sample SAMN01162460, study PRJNA174530) | Oral metagenome, whole genome shotgun sequencing project. | biome: Marine environment; feature: Marine mammal; material: Swab sample of the gingival sulcus; isolation source: swab sample of gingival sulcus...
GTTGCCACTTTTGCGTTATTTACTAACGCCGTGGTATTCAGCATTGTATCTATCATGACCAGTGCATCACCGTCGGAAAAACGGGCAGCAGAAACCTGCAACCTTGATAACCTGCGGCGATCCTACCGTTGGGAGCTTTCTGTCAATTCGGCGCGGGAATTTATCGATCAATTACAAGAACCATTAGGGCCAGCCACCGCCAGCCGCGAAGTGCAGCTGGCACTGCATGACCTGGCCATGAGCATGGATGAAACCCGCCCTTATGCATTGCGACGTCTGCGCGATCAGCTGGAAACCAACTTATCAGGCTTATTAGGGCCGACCGTTGCGCAAAGCATTATCGACCAGGCTATACCCTACCAAGCACATTCAGGAGAATCCGCCACCCAGGATATTCATCATATCGAAACTGGCCTGGAAGAATACCACCATAAACTGACTGGGCTGGCGGCAGAGCTCGATAGCCTGCGCCGCTTTCACCGGCAAACATTGCAGGATCTTCCCATTGGCGTGTGCTCTTTAGGTTACGATGGCGAAGTGCTGGGATGGAATAATGCGCTCAGTGAATTAACCGGTATCAGCAGCCATGACATAGTGGGCTCGAATATTTCCCAGCTGCCAGAGCCCTGGCTACCTGTTGTCACCGCGTTTGTTACCAAACAGGCAAATGCAGCAGAACAGGCAACCATAGAAATCAATGGCAACAAGCGCTGGCTGAGCCTGCATAAAGCTACCATTAAAAGTGGCAGTTATTTGAATGATGGCCTGGTGGTGGTGATCGAAGATCAAACCGAGATGCGTCTGCTGGAACAACAGCTGGGTCACAATGAACGGCTGGCATCCATAGGCAGATTGGCAGCAGGAGTGGCCCACGAAATCGGTAACCCTATCACGGGCATTGCCTGCCTGGCACAGAATTTAAAATACGATGCAGAAAACGACGACACTATTGAAACTTCGGAACAAATACTGGAACAAACCAAAAGGGTCAGCCGAATTGTTCATTCACTGGTAAGTTTCAGCCATGGTGGCGACACCCAGATTGCCCTTGAACCGGTAGACCTTAAACACGTTACCGATGAAGCTGTCGGGCTTATTCAATTAAGTAAAAACGGCAAAGACTACGATATCAGCAACCAGGTTCCAGCCAACACCCTGGTAAAAGGTGATTCCCAAAAGCTGATTCAAGTGTTTGTTAACCTGCTGAGCAACGCCATCGATGCCTCGCCACCGGGTAGTGCCATTTCGATTTTTACGCTGATTAAAGAACATACTCTTTCTATTTGCGTTGAAGACCAGGGCTGCGGCATTCCACCCGATGTATTGCAGCGTATCTACGAGCCGTTTGTAACCACAAAAGATCCTGGTAGCGGCACCGGACTGGGCATGACGCTGGTATATCGCATCATTGAAGAACATCAGGGCAGAATTACCATCGACAGCCCGATTAATGCTGCAAATTGTGGCACTCGTGTTACCATAACTCTTGTGCGGTATCAAACCGTAACAGAGGTAACATCCGCCAGTGACAACACCGATAATCACACCAGCAATAACGCCAACAATAACAGCGAAAAAATTGAAATGGTTAATATGGGCAGAACAGACAACAATAATGCGGAGCAATCGAAATGATGAGCCGTATACTCATTGTTGAAGATGAACCTGTTATCTCCTCAGCGCTGCGTCGCCTGCTGGAACGCAATAACTACGAAGTACATGAAGCGGCCTCGGTTCAACAGGCAACAGAGCAATACAAGTTTAACGATTTCGACCTTATTATTACCGATCTTCGCCTTCCGGGTGCACCCGGCACAGACATCATTCCCCTGGCTGACAGCACTCCCGTACTGGTGATGACCAGCTACGCCAGCCTTAAATCAGCTGTTGATTCCATGAAAATGGGAGCGGTTGACTACATTGCAAAGCCCTTTGATCACGATGAAATGCTGATGTCAGTACAGCGCATTCTGCAGGAGCCCACCCGGGAACAACGAACTGATGCTTTAAAGCACGAAGCCCAGTCTCATCACCCGCCGATGGCAGGCATGATTGGTGAGTGCGCCCCCATGAAAAACCTGTTCAAAATGATCGGCAAAGTGGCACCGACCGATACCACAGTGCTGATTCTCGGTGAATCAGGCACCGGTAAAGAACTGGTCGCCAGGGCCTTGCATGAACAAAGCCACCGCAACCAGGGCCCGATGATTTCGGTGAACTGCGCGGCCATTCCGGAAACCTTGATCGAATCAGAACTTTTTGGCCATGAAAAAGGCGCTTTTACCGGCGCCAACACTAACCGCAAAGGGCTGGTGGAAGCAGCCGATGGCGGCACCCTGTTTTTAGATGAAATTGGCGAATTGCCATTGGAAGCACAGGCCCGTCTGCTGCGTCTGTTGCAGGAAAAAGAAGTCAGGCGTGTCGGTTCAATACAGGCAAAAATTGTGGACGTGCGCCTGGTTGCAGCAACCCACCGCAACCTGAAATCATTGGCTCAAACGGGAAATTTCCGCGAAGATTTATACTATCGTCTGCATGTGTTGGAGCTAAAGCTTCCCCCGTTACGGGAGCGCCAGCAGGATATCGAAATCCTGGCGAAAGCACTGCTGGAACGCACCAGCCAAAAGCTGAACCGCAGCGATACCTTTTTTAGCGAAGATGCTTTGCTTGCTATCAACCACTACAGCTGGCCCGGCAATGTGCGCGAACTGGAAAATGCCGTGGAACGAGCGGTTATTCTGTGCGATGGCAATATGATCACCCCCGATTTACTGGCTATCGAAATTGATGTAACCGCCCTCAAAGGTAACAAACCTGCAACCAGCGGTAACATCGGCAACATTACTGCCATGAGCATCGAATCAACTGCCAGCAGCCCTGCACCACCAACGGATCAGAGCACAGAAGAAAACCTTTCCCTGGAAGACTACTTCCAACGGTTTGTACTTGAGCATCAGGATCAAATGACAGAAACAGAACTGGCTCAAAAATTAGGTATCAGCCGAAAATGCCTGTGGGAACGCCGCCAACGGCTGGGTATTCCCAGAAAAAAAACGGCCGGTTAACGACACTCAAGCCGGTAATGCCATATTTACGGCAAAGCATTTTTCAGGTAACGGCTAAAAAGTAACACCTTCAATTTCACTTTGTCTGTTTTCTTAAGATCTGCTGGACTCAGTGTATACACCGTATTCCAAAAGGTCGTACTACAACCTCGTGAATTTATTAGTATTTTTTGTAACCTAATAAGGTTATAAACATCACGAATACCTGTTACCTTGTTACCCAGCAACGGAAACACACACCTGTAAAATCGGTAACAAATAATTGACTGAAATTAGACACCGAACAACAAAAACCTTATAACTCATTGTTTTTTATTGTAATTTATATCTTTCCTATTTTTTGGCACACATTCTGCTATATATTCTATGCCCAACTAAGACAGGCCATAACAATAAAATAAAACAATAAGGCCTGCCCTGGCGAGGCAGCTAAAACAACAAAAATAAGCACTTTATGTAGCAACGCTAAAAACAAGAAAAACAACAAGAATAAAAACAACAGCAGCGCTACGAAATAACAAAAAAAATAAAAGACAATAATAAAAAGCTAATAAAAACACTCTATAACTGATTAACAATAACAATAATAACGACAACAATAATAATACGCTGAAAAACAATAAAAAGTCGGCACAAAGGGCCGGGCTTTATGCCCGGTCCGCTAAAAACAATAAAGAATAAGATAGCTCAAATTATTGAGATTATGCGTAAGGGAAAGTCTTCGGGCTTTCCCTTTTTGCTTTCTGCAACTTACTTTAGTGCTAAAACATGAATAACTGGGCGCAGGCGCTGCAGCAATGCTAGAATAGGCAAAGCCAGCTTTGTTAAACAATTATTATTCGCGCCACAGGAAACCCGAAGTTCAATGCCTAAGCGGCTCATATCAAAAATTAAAGACCTTATTTCCAGTAACGGCAGTCACCAGCCAAAAGCTCGTGTTATCGGCTCTTCGGAGCATGGTTTTCGCCCGGAAACACTGAATCCCAACGCTGTTACCGTTATCGAAACACTCACTGCTGCCGGACACGAAGCCTATCTGGTAGGCGGCTGCATTCGAGACAGTCTTTTAGGCAAAACACCAAAAGATTTTGATGTAGCCACCAGCGCCCACCCGGAAGAAATCAAAGCCCTGTTCAGAAACTGCCGCCTGATAGGTCGGCGCTTTCGCCTGGCCCATGTGCGATTTGGCCGGGAAATCATAGAAGTAGCCACCTTTCGCGGCTGCCACAGCAAGGCCGGTAGCAACGACAAGCACCAGTCATCGCAGTCTGCCCAGGGAATGTTGTTGCGGGATAACGTCTTCGGCACCCTGGAAGAAGATGCCCTGCGCCGGGATTTTACTGCCAATGCACTGTATTACCGCCATTCAGATGGCGCCATTATCGACTATGTAAACGGCTTCGATGACATCCAAAACCATACTCTGAGACTTATCGGCGACCCAGAGCAACGCTACAAAGAAGATCCGGTGCGAATGCTTCGCGCCATTCGCTTTGCTGCAAAGCTTGGCTTTAAGATGACAGCCAGCACCGAAAAACCCATTATCGAGCATGCCGAATTACTGGGCCATATCCCACCGGCACGGCTGTTTGAAGAAATCCAGAAGCTGTTTTTAAGTGGTGCCGCCGAAAATGTATGGCGGTTACTAAAGCAATTCGATATTGCCCCCTGGTTATTCCCGAATTCTACCCCCGACAGCAACCCCAACCCGGCTTACCAGGCAATGATAGATCAGATAATGATCAACACCGACCTGCGTATCGCCCAAGGCAAACCGGTGACACCGGCATTTTTATTTGCCGTTATGTTATGGGGGCCACTGATGCAACGCTGGGAGCAGGTAAAAGCCTCTGGTGTACCGCCCGTTCCGGCCATGCAGCAGGCCATACAGTACACCATTAGCGATCAGATAAAATTCACCTCAATACCCAAGCGTTTTGTTATTCCACTGCGTGAGATCTGGGAATTGCAACTGAAACTGCCTCGGCGCAACGGCCAGCGGGCCAATCGCACCCTGGAACACCCCCGTTTTCGTGCCGCCTATGATTTGCTGTTACTGCGTGAGTCAGCTGATGAAACCACACCAGGCCTGGGAGAATGGTGGACACAATACCAGGAGGCCGACGCAGCCACCCGCAAAGCCATGGTGGAACAGCAACAAAGCCAATCACCCCAGGGCAAGCGCCGCAGAGGACACCGCCGCCGACCGCGCCGCCGCAACAGCAACAGCAACAGCAACAGCAACAGCAAGAATTCACAGGCCAGGCAAAACAACCCTGGCTAGTCACTGTATGATAGACGCCTATATTGGCCTGGGCAGCAACCTGGGCGACTCCGTTCATAACCTGCAATCAGCCATTCACGCCCTGGGCAACAGCAATGGTATCCAACTGATTCGTGCCTCACAGTTTTATCAAAGCAAAGCCATTGGGCCAGGTGAACAGCCCGACTATATCAACGCCGCACTGCATATAAAAACCAGCCTGGCACCCGAAATATTGCTTGATCAATTACAGGCCATTGAAGAACAGCACCAGCGGCAACGGGGCCCGGTGCGCTGGACAGCACGAACCCTGGATCTGGATCTGCTGCTTTACGGCAACCGGCAAATCAATACCGCCCGCTTAACGGTTCCCCATCCCGAGATTCCCAACAGAAATTTTGTACTGTTACCATTATATGATTTAACACCTTCCCTGGTATTTCCCAATGGTGTTTGCTTGTCAGATTTGGTAAAACAGAGTTCTGGAACAGGTATTAAGCCTATAAAGGCCTACCCCCCTGTTGATTTCCAGTAACACTGCCCGTTAACCGCAAGGATACCCTTAAAATGCCAGTCACCCTTAGCACCTTGAACAAGCTAAAACAAAACGGTGAAAAATTTACCTGCCTAACCGCTTACGACTCAACCTTTTCCCACATGGTAAGTTCCGCCGGTGTAGAGGTTATCCTGGTGGGCGATTCCCTGGGCATGGTTTTACAGGGCCACCAGAGCACCCTTCCGGTCACTAATGATGATATGGCCTACCACACCGCTTGTGTCGCCCGCGGCAATCAAGGCGCCCTGATAATGGCTGATCTTCCCTTTATGGCTTACGCCACCAGTGAACAGGCCTATGCCAACAGTATGCAACTCATGCAGGCAGGTGCTCATGTGGTCAAACTGGAAGGTGGCAAATGGTTACGGGAAACCGTCGCCAAACTGTCAGACCGCGGTGTACCCGTCTGCGTACATTTGGGGCTCACACCGCAATCGGTTAACAAGTTTGGCGGATATAAAGTGCAAGGTCGTGATCCAAAGGCCCGTAAAGCGCTGATTAAAGATTCCATCAAGGCACAGGATGCCGGAGCGGCCATCCTGCTATACGAATGCATTCCTTCTGATTTAACCGAAGAAATCATGTCGCAGGTGGAAATCCCGGTGATAGGCATTGGCGCAGGCCCGGCCACCGATGCCCAGGTATTGGTGCTTCACGATATGCTGGGCGCAACGCCCGGAAAAACAGCCAAGTTTGTTCACAATTTTATGCCCGACGGCGATGGCACTATTAAAGGTGCCATTGAAGCCTATGTAAAAGCTGTTAAAGCAGGCAGCTTCCCTAAACCAGAACACGGGTTTGAATAATGAAAACCGTACACACCGTTAAAGAACTACGCGAAATGGTAGCGGCACAACGCCGGGCAGGCCGCACAACAGGCTTTGTGCCCACCATGGGTAACCTTCACCAGGGGCATATTTCTTTGGTGGAACAGGCTAAAGAAAAATCCGATTTTGTGGTGTGCAGTATTTTTGTTAACCCGACCCAGTTTGGTGCCGGTGAAGATTTCAGCCGCTACCCCAGAACACTGGCCGATGACAGCAGCAAACTCGCGGCCGCTGATTGCGATGTGCTGTTTGCGCCCGATGTTGATGAAGTTTACCCGCAACAAAGTCAGGACTGGGTTGACATTGCGGTTACCGGGGTGAGCAAAAAACACTGCGGATCACGCCGCGCCGGACATTTTGAAGGCGTTGCCCTGGTGGTAACAAAACTCTTCAACATGGTGCAGCCCGATGTCGCCGTCTTTGGCAAAAAAGACTTTCAACAACTGGCAGTGATTCGGCGTTTAACCACTGCGCTCAACTTCCCCATTGAAATTATTGGCAGTGAAACCGTTCGTGAGCCCAACGGACTGGCCATGAGTTCACGCAACGGTTATTTATCAGCCGAACAGAAAGATCATGCGGCGGTACTCTACCAGCAACTGTGCAAAGTCAAACATCTGGTTGAACAGGGCCGCAAGGATTTTTCCCAACTGGCCGAAGATGCCGAGCGTAATCTTGCAGATCAGGGTTTAATCTACGAATATTTTAACATCGCAGACCAGGACACACTGCAACTGGCCGATAGCAGCACCACACGATTCGTCATTTTAACGGCAGCGAAACTGGACAGTACCCGTTTAATCGATAACATTGATTTTGAAATATAAGTAACAACTTTGAAGTATAGGCAGTAACCACCTGAAAAATAATAAGAAAGCCCCGCTATTAACAGGAGATAGCCATGTACGATATTCATAATCACTCGGTCAAACCCGACTACGCAGAACACGCCAACCTGGGCCTTGAGCAATACATTGCCTGGTATAAAGAATCCATTGAATCACCAGATACCTTTTGGGCAGACCGCGCCGAAGAGTTTTTAGACTGGTCGCAAAAGTGGAGCAAGGTCAGCGAATGGGATTTTAACGAAGCTCATGCTAAATGGTTTGTCGACGGCAAGCTTAATGTCACCACCAACTGTATTGATCGCCACCTGGAAACACGTGGTGATCAAGTGGCGATTATCTGGGAAGGCGACGACCCGAACGAAGACGCCAAAATCACCTATAAAGAATTACACGAAAAAGTATGCCGGCTGGCCAATGCACTGAAAGCACGTGGTGTTAACAAGGGGGATCGGGTGTGCATTTATATGCCGATGATTCCAGAAGCTGCCTATGCCATGCTGGCATGTGCCCGTATCGGCGCTATTCATTCCGTGGTGTTTGGTGGTTTTTCTCCTGGCTCTTTGCAGGCTCGCATTCTGGATTCCGACTGCCAGACACTGATTACCAGCGATGAAAGCATACGCGGCGGTAAACAAGTCCCACTCAAAGCCAACGCTGATAAAGCCCTGGAAGAGTGCCCCAACGTACACACCTGCTTGGTGATAAAACGTACCGGCGGCGATGTCAACTGGAACGATGAGCGTGATGTCTGGTACCACGAGATAACCGAACAGGTCAGCGCTGACTGCGAACCGGAACCTATGGACAGTGAAGATCCGTTATTTATTCTTTACACCTCGGGATCGACCGGTAAACCCAAAGGTGTGCTACACACCACTGGCGGTTATTTATTAACGACAGCGTTAACCCATAAATACGTGCTGGACTACCGCGAAGGCGATATTTACTGGTGTACCGCCGATGTCGGCTGGATCACCGGCCACAGCTATATTGTCTATGGGCCATTGGCCAATGGTGCTACCACCCTGATGTTTGAAGGTGTGCCCACCTACCCGGACGCATCGCGCTGCTGGCAAATCTGCGACAAACACCAGGTAAACATCTTCTACACGGCACCCACGGCATTGCGTGCGCTAATGCGCCTGGGTAACGATATGGTGACCCGATGTGATCGCAGTTCGCTACGCTTACTAGGCTCCGTTGGCGAGCCCATCAACCCGGAAGCCTGGGAGTGGTATTACCACGTGGTCGGGGACAAACGCTGCCCGATTGTCGATACCTGGTGGCAAACCGAAACCGGCTCCATTCTGATTGCACCCTTACCCGGTGCCTTCAATCTGAAACCCGGTTCAGCCACATTGCCTTTCTTTGGCGTGCAACCGGGCCTGGTCGATAACGATGGCAATTTCCTGGAAGGCGCTGCCGAAGGCAACCTGGTGATTAAAGCCTCCTGGCCCAGCCAGATCCGCACCGTGTATGGTGATCATCAGCGCTGCAAGGAAACCTATTTTTCTACCTATAAAAATTTATATTTTACCGGCGATGGCGCTCGCCGCGATGAAGACGGATACTACTGGATTACCGGCCGCGTCGACGATGTGTTAAACATATCAGGGCATCGCATGGGTACCGCCGAAATTGAAGGTGCACTGGTACACCACGACGCCATTGCTGAATCTGCGGTTGTCGGCTACCCCCACGATGTAAAAGGCCAGGGGATTTATACCTATGTCACTTTAATGAAAGGCGTTGAGCCCAGTGAAGAACTGAAAAAAGATCTGGTGGCTTTTGTTGCTAAAGAAGTCGGGCCGATTGCCAAACCCGACATTATTCAGTGGGCACCCAACTTGCCAAAAACCCGCTCAGGCAAAATCATGCGTAGGATATTACGTAAAGTGGCAGCCAATGAACTGGAAAACCTGGGCGATACCTCCACCCTGGCAGACCCATCTGTAGTGGATAACATTATTGCCAACAGGGTGAACAAGTAACTGATGATTATAAAGCTACCTTTGTGATGAACAGGGGCAAATACCGCTTTATTTAATGATTACAATAAAAAACCGATGGCAGTTTTCTACACTGGCTGCCATCGGTTACGCCTTGTGACTGGCATTTATTTCCTGTTAGGCTGATTTGCCAAACCCTGATTTACTAACACTTTCTGTGACAACTAATCATTGTCGCCAAGGATTTGCTTGATGTAAGGGGCGGCTTCTTTATGCACCCGTTGCCATGATGGTCGCTCTTTTACCCGCTCCCAATAGGCGCCAATGTTTTCAAAGATAGAAAACTCCGCAAAGTTACGCGCATAGTAAAGCGCTGGAATGGCAGCACAGTCGGCCATAGTAAAGGTATCACCCGCCAGGAAAGTGCGCGAAGACAGCTGCTCGTTTAGCAACCCATACAGGGTACCGATCAGCTCCGAACTTTTTAAAATAAGCTGCTGGTTTTGTTGATCTTCCGGTTTCATGGATTCAAAAATCAGATTCACCACCTGATCATTCAGGTAGTTATCGCACATGCGATCTAAAAACCTTACACGACGGGCTTCTTCCGAGTCTTTTGGAATCAATACCGCATCGCCAGGAAATGTCTGTTCAAGATATTCAATAATAATGGTCGATTCAGGAATCACCCGACCATCATCGCGAATCAACAGGGGAATCTTGCCAATGGGATAAAGCTTGCGGTATTCCTCTCTTTGAGCTGGGTCCATCAGGTTGATCGGCCTGGGGGTAAAATCCAGATTTTTTTCGTAAAACCCCAATAATACTTTTTGAGAATAAGTCGATGGGTAAGAAAAGTAGAGTTCCATAATCGGCACCAGATTTGTTGTTCTTATATGAATATCAAGTAATTAATGCCAAGTTTAGCAGTAATTAAATGAATTGCCGGTTTCTTTTTCACAGCCGGCAGCCACTCACTTCAACCGCACAAATTACACGCGCCCTTTGGCATGTTTGATACGGTTTTGAGTTTTTTCAAAATCACTTTTACGCAACAGCACATACACCGCCCCGGTACCGCCATGACGCTTTTGCGCCGAATGAAAAGCCATGACCGCGTTCAATTCCGGCAACCACTTGTTAACACAGCTTTTCAGTAACGCTGGCGGGTTACTGCGTTCACCCTTGCCATGCAGAATCATCACCGTTCGTAAACTGTGAGACATGCAGGCATTAATAAATTCGAATACTTCGATGCGGGCTTCTTCCATGGATTTGCGATGTAAATCAAGCACAGCTTCTATGTCGTATTTGCCCAGCCTCAGCTTACGATAAACACCATCCTGAACCCCTGGCCGCTTGTATTCCAGCAGATCGTGGGGGCCAAGCATATCAATGTATTCGGTCGTTAACTGGTTGTTATCGAGGGATTCTTCCCGAACCGCCGATTCACGACGCGCCAGTTGAGCATCTGTCGGCCCCTCACTCTTTTGGGTGTTGGCAACTTTCTTTTGCTTGATAGGCTTAACGCCACTCATTTCCTGCTTGAACAGGTCAAAATCGTCTTCTGACATATAGCAACTGTATTATTTACTGTAAGCCTTTATGGGAAAGCAGCACCACTTTGTCAGCCACCAGCTTTATTTTAATGTTTTTGGTTTCATCGCCCCAGGTACACGCCTGAACACCCAGGGTTTCTTCACAACTGGTGGGCTCACCAATAATCGCTTCGACATCCGGCATATCCATACCCACTTCCAATAGCTGGTAGTTTTCCTTGGTTAACTTGCTGCACCCGCTCAGTGTTACTGTAATGAGCGCTGCCGCAGCCAATGTCATATATTTATTAAGTTTCATAAAAGTACCTTGTTAAAATAGCCTGCAATAGCGCAGGCAGGTTAAAATAAATTACGTTTTTAAAGCGTTCACCAGCTTGTTGTGAATGCCGCCGAAACCACCGTTACTCATCACCACCACATGATCACCGGGTTGGGCCGTGTTTTTCACCGTATCGACAATCAATTCGATCTGATTAAAACAGGCAGACTCCGGTTCGCAAGCATCGGCAACCGCGGCCATTCCCCAGTCAACATCAGGCGGCTGATACCAGATCACCTGATCAGCCTGCGTTACCGATGGCGCCAGGCGGTCTTTATGAACGCCCATTCGCATGGTGTTTGAGCGCGGTTCAATCACCGCAATGATTCGCGCCTTACCCACCTGTTTACGCAAACCTTCAAGGGTTGTGGCAATCGCCGTGGGATGATGGGCAAAGTCATCATAAACGGTAACACCGTTTTCCACTGCCACCACTTCCATGCGCCGCTTAACACCTTCAAAAGCCGACAGTGCCTGCGCCGCATCCTGCGCTCGTACACCGCAGTGGCGGGCGGCGGCTATGGCCGCCAGGCCATTATTAACGCTGTGCGTACCGGTCATATCCCAGGCAACTTCACCGACTTTTTTACCATCCAGGATAACGTCAAATTCGCTGCCATCGGCTTTCAGTAAACGGGCACTCCAGCCGCTGTTCTGCCCATCGTCATTTTCAGCAAATCGTTCTATGGGTGTCCAGCAGCCCATGTTCAGCACCTGATCCATAGCCGGTTCACTCCGGGGCGCAATCACCAGGCCATTTTCCGGAATGGTTCTCACCAAATGGTGAAACTGTTTTTGAATAGCGGCCAGATCGTCGAAAATATCCGCGTGATCGTATTCCAGATTATTTAAAATGGCGGTGCGTGGCATATAGTGGACAAACTTGGAACGCTTATCGAAAAAGGCTGAATCATATTCATCGGCCTCCACCACGAAAAAAGGCGCCTCCCCCAACCGGGCCGATACCGAAAAGTTTTTTGGCACACCACCAATCAAATAACCGGGGTTCAGCCCCACCGCTTCCAGAATCCAGGCCACCATGGAGCTGGTGGTGGTTTTGCCGTGGGTGCCCGCCGCCGCCACCACCCAGCGCCCCTGCAATACGTGATCGCGCAACCACTGAGGCCCGGAGGTATAGCGCAACCCCCGCGACAGCATATATTCAACACAGGGATTACCACGGCTCATGGCATTCCCCACCACCACTAGGTCAGGCGCAGGATCGAGCTGCCTGGGATCAAAGCCTTCAATTAACTCAATGCCCTGAGATGCCAGTTGAGTACTCATGGGCGGATACACATTCGCATCACAACCGCTGACTTTGTAACCTGACTGTTTCGCCAGAATCGCCAGGCTTCCCATAAAGGTGCCGCAAATACCCAAAATATGAAGATGCATAAACAATCAGCCTTGTAGTTTTTCCAATGCGCTTGGCACAAAATACGTTAACAGTGCCTGATCCAACCTGAAAATGACAAAATTCAGCATAAAAGAAAACAGGTTGCCTTGCAGTGGGCTGACATTAAACGCCTTATGAAAAATAAAGCCTTTAATCAACACATCCCAGACAAACAAAACCAGCATCGACAGCGCAACCAGGCTGGCCTCCGGAGAAGTCTCCGGCAGATTGATGCTCACCACCACCAGCGGCAGAGTGACCAGTGTTAGCAATACATCGGCACCCAGTGCCGCCGTAAAGGTTTGCTGAAACCGGCTAGCCAGCCCTTTAAATTGCAGTACCGCATAAACTGATAATGCCCACAATGCGGTGATCACCACCAGGCTGACGACACTGTAATCAACCGGCAGCTCACCAATCACCAGGCGGGCAAACAGGCTGAGTGCCGCATAGATAAACAGGATAAAAACCGTAAAGGCAGCGGCCGCAGGCACCTGATCGGGCCCGGTACGCATCAGACAGATTTGCCAAAAGAGCTGAACGATAGATTTCATTTAGGATTCTTGCTATGGCTGACCATATAAAGATGAATGAACGCTTTGTGATAGCTCGCAAAGCGGATTGATGGCCAATTTTCGCAAAGCTCCCAGCCCAGTACCAGCAGTAATTCAGGTTTCTTGAATACGCATGAAAAACGCGGCTGTTTTCGCTATCATGGCGGCATTCGTTCAACAGCTATTCAATCAATCCTGGTTTTGGAGCCTTTTTCCAGATGTCGAAGAAGAACGCATTTTATGCTCAGTCCGGTGGTGTCACCGCTGTTATTAATGCCACTGCCTGCGGAGTGATTGAAACCGCTCGCCAGCATTCAGATCGCATGGGCACTGTATTTGCGGGCCGCAACGGTATTATTGGCGCACTTAATGAAGAACTGATTGATACCGGCAAAGAATCCGCCGACAACATCGCCGCACTAAAATATACCCCCGGCGGTGCGTTTGGTTCCTGCCGCTACAAACTGCGTAGCCTGGAAGAGAATCGCGCCGAGTACGAACGGCTGATCGAGGTTTTCGATGCGCACAATATTGGCTATTTTTTCTATAACGGCGGTAACGACTCCCAGGATACCGCCCACAAGGTTTCGCAATTAAGCGAAAAACTTGGCTATGACTTGAAATGCATTGGCATTCCCAAAACCGTCGATAACGACTTACCCATTACCGACAACTGCCCTGGCTTTGGATCGGTGGCCAAATACGTTGCCGTTTCGATCCGCGAAGGTGCGCTGGATGTAAAATCCATGTGCGAAACCTCTACCAAAATCTTTATTATGGAAGTCATGGGGCGTCATGCTGGCTGGATAGCAGCGGCTGGCGGCCTGGCATCGCAGCAACATGGCGATGCGCCGCATTTGATTATTTTCCCCGAGATCCCCTTTGAAAAAGAAAAAGTGCTGCGCAAAGTTAAACAAAGCGTCAAACAGCACGGGCACTGCGCCATTGTGGTTTCAGAAGGTGCCCAATATGAAGATGGCCGGTTTCTTGCGGATTCCGGCGGAAAAGATGCCTTCGGCCATACCCAGCTGGGTGGCGTGGCACCTTTTCTGGCAGAAATGATTAAAAATGAACTGGGCTACAAATACCACTGGGCAGTGGCCGACTACCTGCAACGCTCCGCCCGCCATATTGCCTCGGCAACGGACGTGGAACACGCCTATGCCGTGGGGGCTAAGGCGGTTGAATATGCTCTTCAGGGGAAAAACGCCGTTATGCCTGCCATTATTCGTGCTGAAGGCCCGCAGTACCAGTGGACCATTGAAGAAGCACCGCTTGCAGACATCGCCAATGTGGAGCGCAAAATGCCGCAGGAATTTATTGCTAAAGATGGCTTTGGTATCACCCAGGCATGCCGTGATTACCTGCAACCGCTGATTCAGGGGGAAGCTTACCCCCCCTATGAAAACGGCATTCCCAAGATTGCCCGCCTGCAACTGGAAATGGCACCGAAACGGCTAAACAAGCCTTTTGTGATTAAGTAAAGCTGCAAAAACTGCGAATAAAAGCGTTTCTTTGTAAATCTGGATACGTTACCTGAACGCTGCCCGATTGTCCCTGAAGATATCGACATCCAACGGGACATTCGCCATAGCAGGCACGATAGAAAACTATAAATTCCAGAGCTATCCTAGGTAACGCCTAAAATAGTATGAAAAAACGCATTCAACTGAGCCATTTCAAGGCTCCTGTCAGTTTTAGGAAGTTTTAGATCTTCCAATCTAGCGAGCTGCTTTTCAATGTACTGATTCAAGACCGGAACCGCCGGGGCCAACATTTTCTCCTCGCTCATTTTTTTCCGCTCTATAAGCCCATGAATTGTATCAAGTAGCTCATTATCGGTTACTAATGATAGAACTTTATCAAATTCTATTGGAGCAGCTACACCATATTTTTCAAGCCACTGTATGGAGAACAAGGGGCGTAAAACATAGAAGTACTTTTTAAGTGGCACCATATCTTCTCGCAGATACCCCCGATAGTTGGTTTTCGCCATACTTCTATAGTGATATATACCCTTTTCAGGGGAATATATTTCAGGCAACAACCTGAGTGACTCGTCACGGAAATAGCCATCATCAATATAGGATATTGAAGATTGAATCCACTCGACAAATGCGGGATTTGATTTCCAGAATAGCTTCAAAGCCTTCCTTGCATCCCATCCATTTAAATCAATATCATCAACTATTGGGTATTCAATCACATCCCGCTTATCTTCCAAATCTACCGATAGATACCAATCAGGTTTGTTTATATAGATAAAACGGACATCATAATCGCTATTAGGTGAAGCGAAACCCCAGGCTCTACTTCCTGATTCAATCGCCATGAGAATCTTCACATGGAACTTTTCTTCAGTCTTCTCAAGGCGATTTAATATATCTTCCCTAATACTGCTGTCTATCATTCTTTCACCCTGAAACTAACAGCCTGCTAAAATTAAGATTCCGATTGATAAACAAACGCCTTAACCGCTTCCAGATTTTTTAGCAGAGCATCGCGGTCGGTGTGCTGAAAGTTAATATGCCCGGTTTTACGCAACGGCTTGGGGGGTTTGTCGTACCAGTGCAGTTCGCAGGGGACGGTTTTTTCCAACTCTGGCTGGCGGGCAAGATCGTAGTGCCCCAGAATATTCACCATGCCGCTGACGGTGCCGGTGTTATCTGCTGCTGCATCAGCGTTGAATGGTTGCAATGGCTTACCCATTAACGCTCTGATATGGTTTTCAAACTGGCTTGCCTTGCCTGCCTGCATGGTCCAATGGCCACTGTTGTGAACCCTGGGGGCAATCTCATTCACCAGTACGCCCTGATCGGTAATGAAAAACTCAATGGCCAATACACCTACATAATTCCAGTGCTCCATTAACCGGCGCATGGCAGCTTCCATGGTGGCGGTTTCTGCGGCTGATAAGTCTTGCGCTGGCGATACCGATGTCAGCAAAATGCCATCTGAGTGAACATTTTCAGTGGCGGGATAAAAAACAATATCACCGCTAACACTGCGAGCCGCAATCAGGGATGCTTCGCGGCTGAAATTGACTTTTTCTTCCAGCACAATGCCCATTTCCGGGAACGCTTCAAGCAACGGCGCCAGATCATCCTGAGTTTTCAGAAACCACTGGCCTTTGCCGTCGTATCCACCCACAAGGGTTTTGGCAATAATGGGCAGGCCCAGCGCTGCAACACCGGCTGCCAGATCTTCAACACGATTAATCACCTGATAGCGGGGAGTGGCAATGCCCAAGCTGTTTAATAAATCTTTTTCTTTACCCCGATGCTGCGCCACAGCGATGGCATCAGCGGCAGGGTACAACGGGCAGTATTGCGCCAAACCTTCCAACAGTGCCACCGGCACTGATTCTTTTTCGACGGTAATCACATCCGGCTTGCCCAGCGCATTGTATAAATCAACAAAAGCGCCTTCGCTGGTGGGGATTGCATCAATTTTAACGATATCCCCCAGCCCGGCCACGCTGTCGGTGGCATCTCCGGGCAACGCCAGAAACACAAAGTTGGCATGCAACTGCCGGGTTTCCAGCACCATCATGCGGGCCAGTTGCCCACTACCCACAATGGCAATGCGCATTATTCGACCTCCCAGGGCACCGAGTCGGTTTGCGCGGTGCGCCAGGCTTCTATTTTTTGCCCCAGGGCTTCATCGCCGGTGGCAATAATCTGTGCCGCCAACAGGCCCGCATTGTAGGCACCGGCTCCACCAATCGCCTGGGTAGCAACCGCAACACCACGAGGCATTTGCACCATGGAAAGCAGGCTGTCTACTCCCGCCAGTTGCTTGCTGGGCATGGGCACGGCCACTACGGGCAGCGGGGTAATGGCGGCCACCATACCGGCCAGATGCGCCGATCCACCGGCACCAGCAATAATCACCTTAACACCACGACCTTTTGCTTCTTTGGCAAAAGTCGCCATGCGATCAGGGGTTCGGTGGGCTGAAACCACATGGGTTTCAAAAGGAACAGCGAGTTCAGACAGTAATGTGGTCGCTTCTTTCATATGTGGCCAATCAGAACGAGACCCCATAATGATACTGACAAGAGGATTAGGCATGGAACACAACCTTTTAACCTTAACTTAACTTAATGAATTAGTTTAAAGCAATCGGTAATTATGCCTGAAAAACGTTCGGGAAGGAAACAACAACGGGCCGAGGCAATCGCAACGATCCCCTAGAAAGCCCGCAAAGCCCAATATCAGCTAACCGCCTGAAAGTGCGTAACACCGCGCCCTTTCAGGCCACTGAACAACTAGAACTTAAAACCCAGTGCGGCTGTAATTTCCTTGATATCATGACTAAAGCCACCCGTGCTGGAGTCAATATCATACATGGTTACGGTGTAACCTATTTCACCATAAAAGTGGTCACTAAAGGCATACTCAGCGCCCAGTCCAACATACCACCCGGTATCGTCAACTGTTGACACAGTAGAAACCCCTGAATTTTGCAGGGTGAACTCCAGATCCCCACGACTTGCACCAAAATGGCCCACAAAATCAAACCCGGCATTAGTTGGCACAAACACCTTCAGCCCAACATTAACAGCGGTAACGCCAGCGGTTAATTTTCTTGTTCCTTCTGTACTTTCAGACTCGCCGAAATCTTTATAAGAAATCTCTACAGCCGCGTTCTGCGACAAAGTCACGCCAAAAGCAATCCCTGCTGAAACATCGTCATCATCATAGGATTTATTCTCTGTCTCCTGGCTTTGCTTGCCCGCAGATAAAGCCGCGTAATACTCAGGCCCTGCATACGCACTACCGCTGGCCATTAAAACAAAAGCCAGTGGGTAAAGTTTATACTTCATAGAGTTGCTCCTGTGATCGCTTGTATTACCATTATTTATCAGTGTAGCACTCATGCCTAATTAGACTCAGTTTTTAACAAATTTTCTAATTCCCTTACAACCAACAGCACCGGTTGCCTGGATAAAAAACCAATCTATGAGAACACGTCTTATTCAGGTATAATTGCGCCCGTTTTGATTTTTGGCGGCAACCCGGTACAACCGCATTTCGCCGGGCATCAGAGTATTCAAGGCACCAGATTGCCACCACACCACTCACATTCAGTTAACAGAACTAAGGTTATACCATGAGCTACGACAACATCTCTCCAGGAAAAGACATTCCTAACGATCTATACGTTGTTATCGAAATCCCCGCAAACCACGATCCTATCAAATACGAAATCGACAAAGACAGCAGCGCTGTATTCGTTGATCGCTTCATGGCCACCCCCATGTTCTACCCAGCCAACTACGGCTACGTGCCTAACACCCTTTCTGAAGATGGTGATCCGCTGGATGTATTAGTGGTAACGCCTTATCCGGTTGTTCCCGGTTCAGTGATTCGCTGTCGTCCTGTTGGCATTTTGAACATGTCTGACGAAGCGGGTAAAGATGCCAAAGTTGTGGCGGTTCCCCACAGCAAGCTGACCACTATTTACGATAATGTTGAAAACTACACTGACCTGCCACCCTTGCTGATCAAGCAAATTGAACACTTCTTCGAGAACTATAAAGATCTTGAAGCGGGCAAATGGGTTAAGGTAGACGGCTGGGCCGATGCAGAAGCAGCACGCGCAGAAGTTACCAAATCTGTAGAAGCCGCTAAAAAATAAGCTTATGCAGATCCGGCCAGGGCTACACGGCCCTGGCTGTCTTATTTTGCCTTCCGCCGCATGACGACTCCTCCTTTATTTGATCAGGATCCATTTGATCAAGGCCTGGCGCTGCTGTTTGACAACATACAGTCGTTGCCAAACGGCCAATCCCTGGTGCTGACACCCAATAAACGCCTTAGCCGCTTTCTAAACGAACAGTTTAATCGCTACCAAAGCCTGTTGGCGCAACAGGGCAGCCAGCAAAACGCCTGGACAACGCTTAACTGCCACTCGTTTCATGGCTGGATACAACAGCAGTGGGATACCATATCGACCGCCGGGCAACACCCGCTTGCTGAGCGCATTCCGTTAACCGGCTTTCAGGAAACAACTCTGTGGGAATCGGTGATTAATGAGCACTCCGATACCCCGCCGTTACTGGCGGTTCCTGCCACCGTTAAGCTGGCACAAAACGCCTGGCGATTAATGCATGAATGGCACCTGGATTTAAATCAGTATCACGACAACAACACTCTGTTGTTTCTGGCCTGGTGCCAGGCGTTTCAAAAAGTCTGTGCTGAAAAACAAATGCTTACCGCCGTTCAGCAAGTCAACATTGTTATTGAGGCCACGCAAAACTCGAATATTAAAGTACCGGATACCGTTTTTCTTTACGGGTTCGATGAACTGACACCGCAAATGGTTTCCTTGATAGAAGCCTTGCAAGATAGATCAGTGAATATTGAACAGACGGACATTCAATACACTGCCGCGCAACCGACACGCCGCAAATTTCCCGATATTGATCACGAAATTGAAGCGGCGGCTCTCTGGGCAAAAGAGAAGTGGACACAGCAAAAGCAGGAAACCGAAACAACAGTACCTGACAAAATTGCGATTGTGGTGCCGAACCTGGCGCAGCTACAGGAAAAAGTGGAACGCATTTTCACCCGGGTATTCGAACCACAGGCACTGCTGCCAGAAACACCGCAACATGCACCGGGCTTTAACCTGTCGGCTGCCACGCCGTTAAGCCAGGTGCCAATGATTAATATTGCCCTGCAAATTTTAAACTGCCACCAACAATGGATTGATATTGAAACGGTTTCCCAACTGCTGCGTTCCCCGTTTGCCGGCATTATGGCCGAGCAGGATAGCCGGGCACTGCTTGACGGTGCGATCCGCGGCCACGAATTCGAGATCAGTTTAAAACAGTTGAAAACCGCTTTGGGCAAAACCGTGTCGCCGCTACAAGGTAGTGCCGATGGGCCGATGGCTTGCCCGGATTTTTATCAGCGTGTATCAGAGTTCGAGCGTTTATCCCAACAGCATCGGCGGCAAACGCTTTACCCAAGCCAATGGATTGAAGCGGTTAACGCGCAGCTCTGTGCCATGGGCTGGCCCGGTAATCGCCCGTTAGACACCATTGAATACCAGCAGTTGCAGGCCTGGCGGGATAACCTGAATGTATTTGCCGGGCTGGATCATTTAACCGGAAAAATCTCACTAACCGCTGCCATCAAACATTTATCCCGGCTAATGGCACAGGCCAGTTTTAAAGCCCAGACAAAAGATTCGCCGGTGCAGATACTGGGGATACTAGAGGCCGCCGGGCTGCCGTTTTCTGCCATCTGGTTTATGAATCTGGACGATGAAACCTGGCCACCTGCCCCCAATCCCAACCCGCTGATTCCGGTTGCTTTGCAAGTGGCCAGGCAATTACCACAAAGCGCAGCGGATCGGGAATTGTTTTACGCGAAACGCTTAACCCAGCGGCTTATTCACAGCACCCATGACATTGTTTTCAGCTACGCTACCAGCAAAGAAGGCCAGCCATTACAGCCAAGCCCGCTGATAGCAAGCGCCCAACCTGTGGACAGCGCCCCGCTTGCTCAACCTGTCGACTACGCCAGCTTGTTGTATAAAAACACTCCACTGGAAACCTCCTGGGATCACTGCGGCCCGCATGTTAAAGATATTGGAAGCATTCGCGGTGGCTCCCAATTATTGCAGGATCAAGCCGCCTGCCCGTTCCGCGCTTTTGCCCGCCATCGGCTGCACAGCGAAGGCATTCCCGACATCAATATTGGTTTGGATGCCCGTGAACGGGGCAACCTGCTGCATCATGCACTGGAAATTATCTGGAAAAAACTGCGTAATCAGCAACGGTTATTACAGCTGGATGGCGAAGCACAGGCAGCACTTATTCACACTGCCATTGACACCGCCATGCAGGGCATTAAATCCAAGCGCTTTATTGGCGAGCGTTTTATTGCTATCGAAACTCGCCGCTTATCGCAGCAAATCCATCAATGGCTGGAACTGGAAAAGCAACGCTCTGACTTTCAGGTGGTGTTAAACGAAGGTAAAAGAACCGTTAAACTGGGTCAGCTACCCATAAGAATTCGTTATGATCGCGTTGACCGGTTAGCCGATGGCTCGCTATTTGTTTTAGATTACAAAACAGGAACCCCGACCATTCAATCATGGAGTTCAGAACGCCCCGACGAACCCCAAGTACCTTTATATTGTATTGCCAATCAGGGCAAAGTATCGGGTGCCGCTTTTGGCCAGGTGAATGCCAAAAAAGTTGCCATCATAGGCGTGGCTACCGACACCAGCGTAGCACCCGGATTAGAAACCATTGATAAAATTACCATCAGCCATTCTACCGATAACTGGGATACCGCCCTGGCACAATGGCGTGCAGTGCTGGAAAAACTGGCCAATGAATTTATGGCCGGCAGCGCGGAAGTAAACCCCAAAAAGCCACACGCCACCTGCACTTTTTGCGAACTGGCAGCGCTATGCAGAATTAAAGATCAATTCACAGAAAACGATTTAGCGCCACAACCAGATACCCCAAAGCATTTGCATGAGCAAAATTCCCATGAGTAAACAGTTCCCATGAATAAGCAACCGGCTGATGCAGCACAACGGGAACAGGCGCTCGACCCGACACGCTCTTTTATTTGCGAAGCACCGGCAGGCAGCGGCAAAACCGAATTATTAACGCAACGCCTGTTAACCTTGCTGGCACGAGTAAACCGCCCGGAACAGGTGTTAGCCATTACCTTTACCCGCAAGGCCGCCGGGGAAATGCGCGAGCGTGTATTTCATGCCCTGCAAAGTGGCTTGCAGGCCAAACCCGAAGCGCCCCACAAGCTGAAAACCTGGCAACTGGCGAACGCTGTTTTAAAAGCCGATACCGCCCATCAATGGGATCTGCTGGAAAACCCCAACCGGCTGCAAATTAAAACTTTCGACAGCCTGTGCGCAGCTCTGGCCAGCAACCTGCCGCTGGAATCATCCTTTGGAGCCAAACCGCAGATCCATGATCAACCGGAAGATTTATATCGTTTATCTGCCCGCGCCCTGCTGCATTCGTTGGAAGACGATACTGAATGGGCCGACGGGCTAAGCATTTTATTATCACAACTGGATAACAAATATTCCCGCCTGGAAGACCTGCTTATCAGAATGCTGGCGAAGCGCGAAGAATGGGCACCGCTGTTGTATCAGCAACAGTATCAGCAGCAACAACATCAACAGCCCCGCATTCTGCTGGAAGCCAGTCTGCAAAGTATTATCAGTGATACGCTTGAGCAACTGAAAGCGCGGATTCCAACCGAGTTTCACCGCGATATTGTGTCTCTGGCAGGCTTTGCAGCTCACAACCTGGAACGGGCGAATCGTCCATCGCCAATTACCGCCTGTAGCAATATTGATGTCAATAACCAACAACTGCCGGGCAACAAACCGGAAGATATACCTGCCTGGAAAGGTATTTATCATTTATTGAGCACGAAAAGTAATGAATGGCGAAAAAAAATAGACATCAGCTGCGGTTTTCCCAGGGAAGAAAAAGAAATCAAACAAAAGCTGACCGATATAATTGAAGCACTGAAAATAGAAGACCTGAATACATCAGGCAGTGTTCGTGAAGCCTTCGATGATTTACAGGCATTACCCGATGCCGAATTCAATCAGGCACAGTGGGAGCTGCTCAACGCATTATTTGCAGTGCTGCCCATCTTAATTGCCCAGCTTACTCTGGCTTTCAAAAATGCCAACCGTGTTGATTTTGCCGAAGTCAGTATCAAGGCACGGCAGGCATTGGGCCAGTTGGATGATCCCTCACAGCTTGCCCTTAAACTGGATTATCAGATTCAGCATATTCTGGTGGATGAGTTTCAGGATACCTCTTCCAGCCAGGTTGAATTGCTGGAACTCCTGACCAGCGGCTGGCAGGCAGACGATGGCAAAACCCTGTTTTGTGTAGGCGATGCCATGCAATCCATTTACGGTTTTCGCGGTGCCAATGTGGGGCTGTTTCTTAACTGCCGCGAACGGGGGCTGGCCAATGTGCCGCTGACACCGCTGAAACTCAACACCAACTTCCGATCTGAAGCCGGTGTTGTTGAATGGGTTAACAACACTTTTGCCGGTGCGTTTCCCGCCCACAACGATATTTCCCGTGGGGCCGTTAGCTATTCAGCATCACAACCTTTTCACCCCGGCAACGACACCCCGGCGGTTGCCTGTCATGGTTTTATTGACCCGGACGACACCCTTAACGAAGCCACCACTTGCCTTGATATTATTAAGCAAACCCGCACCCATCACCCGGAACAAACCATTGCCGTGCTGGTACGCAACCGCAGCCATGCCAGCGACATTGCCCGGCAATTATCGGCTGCCGGGCATCCTTATCGTGCGGTGGATCTGGAACCGTTAGCCGATCACAGCATTATTCAGGATTTAATGGCACTGACCAGGGCGCTGCTGCACCCAGCCGACCGACCTGCCTGGCTTGCGATACTCAGGGCACCCTGGTGCGGTTTAAGCCTGATTGATCTGGACGCTATCGCCAATGTGCGCCTGAACGATTCGCAGCAGTTACCCACGGTGTTAACCCAGGCACTGCATGCGCTGGCCCCGAACAAGTTATCAGCCAGCCAGCAACCCGCCAGTGAACAGCCACCAGAGCAAAGTGATTTATTTGCTTCGAGCAGTGTACAAACAGAAACCGCTGCCATTAATACACTGTCGCAAGATGCAAAAGCACGGCTCAACCGCGTATTACCGATTCTTGAAAAAGGCTTAATGAACCGCGACCGGAAAGCCTTTCGCCAATGGGTTGAAGGTATCTGGATTTCCCTGGGCGGCCCTGCCTGCTTAACCGATCAAACCGCGCTTACCAACGCCAACCTGTATTTTGATTTAATCGAAAAATGGCCCTATACCACCGATTTGCCTTCGTTAGCGCATTTACAACAGGCCGTTGACCGATTATTTGCCGCACCCGATCCCAAGGCCGATGACAAAATCCAGATTATGACCATTCATAAATCGAAGGGTTTGGAATTTGATGTGGTACTGGTGCCAGGATTGGATAGAACCCCGCGCAGCAGTGAAGCCGATCTATTAATGTGGCATCAACGACTCAACCACCAGGGTTTACCCGAACTGGTCATGTCGCCGATTACCGCCACAGGCAGCGAGAAAAACCCCACCCAAATCCACCTGCAAGCAGAAGCTGCCAAAAAAAATTATTTTGAAAGCTGCCGGTTACTGTACGTGGCCTGCACCCGCGCCAAACGACGCTTGCATTTATTCGCCAATGTAAAGCTTAACGAAAAAAACCAGGAACTCAAACCACCGGCAAAAACGTCGTTAATCCATGCCATTTGGCCTGCAATCGCTTTAAGAATTATTCGCCACCAGCCGCAAGCCGCGCCAACGGATCATGCCAATAATCCAGCGACCTGCGAAGCTGGAAATAACGTATCTGGAAACAGCATAACCGAAAGCAGTGCCCCGCCAAAACCCTTATACCGCCTGCCAAAAAACTGGGTGTTACCGTCGTTGCCGCAGGACAACCTGCTGGAGGATTTTATTCCCAGATACCAATACCACAATGAAAACGCCCAGGCCGATATTAGCTGGGTATCCCCTGCTGCCCGCCATATCGGCACCCTGATTCACCGCTACCTGCAAAATTTTGCCGAGCAAGGGGTTCATTGCTGGTCGGGGGAACGTATTCAGGGCCAACAGGCAACCATTACCAATGCCCTGCGAACTTTGGGCGTACCGGCACCGGAAATCAACGATGCCACCGACAAGGTATTACTGGCGCTGAAACTGGTGCTACAGGACAACAAAGCCCAGGAGATTTTATCGGCGGAACACCCCTTCCATGCCTGTGAATTCCCGGTAACATTTCTGAGCCAGGCCGGGCCGAAAAATCTGGTGATCGACCGGGTTTATACCACCCACGAAGGCACCACCTGGGTGGTGGATTACAAAACCGCAACCCCGGAGCCAGAACAATCGTTAGCGGATTTTCTAAACAACCAAAAAGATTGCTACCACCAACAACTGAAACTGTATCAACTGGCACTGCAACAGGCCGGTTTCAGCAACGTAAAAACAGCACTGTATTTTCCACTGCTGACTGAATGGCTGGTTTTGGATTAAAGCGGTTTGTTGGAAAGAAGTAACATTGGCAAGTTCGATATAATCATTAAAATGCTAAATTTTTATGTCTATTCTGTCTGTCATCTGAGTATTTTATATGGAAGAACTGAAAAATATTATTAATGGAGTAAATTAATATGCAATGTCTTTATTCGCTGCTTAACAAGGAGATTTTAATGCGCTGGATCACTCTGATATTTGTTGCTTGTAGCGCGAGTTGTTATGCAGATATTCCTGAATATAAATTTAATCGTTATGATATTGGTTCTCATATTGATGTTCGAGTTAATAGCATATCAGATATTTCCTTACCGCTATCTATTCTGGACAACGCAAAAATTGCTGGTATAGACGGTTTAGTAGTTATATTTAAGGATAAAACAGCTTTTTCAGTGGAAACATTAAGCGCAAAAGATCTGGGTTATCCTGAGCTGGATATGACTCTTTGGCCAGTATTTATGTTAGGTCATCATGTCGAGGGTAATTTTTCACCCGAATTTATCGAAGATGTAAAAAGAGCCCGGAAAGTTCTCGTAGATGCAAATAAGCCCTATAAAACGGGTAGCTTTAAAACTACAGCCGGAACTTGTTATCTTTTAATTGGCAAGAATAAATCAAGTATTTATCTTACTGATAATTCAAACAAAGACATCATTACATTAATAACAACTTTAGGAATGGATGAAAGTAGAATTCAAAAATACTTATTGCAAGGAGTGAATTAGCATGTCCACATTAAGCTCAGACGAAAAAGAAGCATTGGCCAATATTATTGAAATTGTATATGGCCACGATTCACAAATTATAAGCATGAAAGACAACTTTACTGAAAGCACAACCGAAACTGTTGAAAAAATGCTTGAAGCTATTCTTACTTGTAATGATTCAATGAAAGCATTAGTGACCTCGTTAGTTGGTGGTGCCGGGTTATTTACTAAAGGGTGGCTAAAGCGTGCGCTTAAAGGAATTGAAAGACAGCTTTCAAACGAAAAATTAAAATTTGATGGTTTAGCATGTCGTGTAAATGCCGCTAGAAATTGGAAAACTGAAATCATATTATCTACTTATGGTATTTAGTTGATCATGCTAACAACAAGCTCAACGGGATCGCTGGCGTGGCCCATTAGCTGTAGCAAAATAGAATGAACCTTCACCAACTTATCCACATCAAGCCCAACAAAAAAGGCGGCCTATAAACAGGCCGCCTTTTTATTGACACCACTACAGTTTTAACCCTGCGCTAACAATTCCCGCAAATCGATAATGGCGGCATTGGCTCGTGAAATATAGTTAGCCATTACCAGCGAATGATTTGCCAACATGCCAAAGCCTGATCCATTTAAAATCATCGGACTGAAAACCAGTTGCTGGGTAAGTTCCAGCTCGCGAATAATCTGCTGCAAGCTGACCAGAGCATTTTTCTTTTTCAGCACATCATGAAAGTCCACTTCAACCGCTTTCATTAAATGAATCAATGCAAAAGCACAACCACGGGTTTCATAAAACACATCATCAATTTCCATAAAAGGTGTTTTTACCTTCAGTTCACTGGGTACTTCGGTGGCTCGCTGTGCTACTTCATCGCCCGCCAGATCAATATTAAGCTGTTCTTTGCCCACACTGGCACTGAGCCGTTGCGACAGGCTCCCCAACCGTGTTTCCACTTCTGCCAGCCAGTTACTTAAATTATCGGCACGGGCAAAAAACTGCGACTGATCACTGTTCGTATCAGCCAGACGATCGCGGTATTTTTTCAAATACTTAACACCTTTGCGGTATTCGCCTTCGGTTGATGGAAACATAAAGCTGTCGCTATCAAAGTTAAACTGTGGCTCGGCCTGTACCAGATCCACATCTTCTATGGATGTAGATTGGGAGCGTGCAATTTCCTTGCGTAATGCACGGGCCATATCACGAATTTGCACCAGCACACCAAATTCCCAGTTGGGCATATTGTCCAGCCACAATCCCGGCGGCATGACATCATTGGTTAAATAACCCCCCGGCTTATTCAAAAGAGTTTCCATTAGCCTGATCAGAGTGGATGTGGTGGCATAACCGGTGACCATCTCCTGATTGGCCGCCTGCGCATCCATTCTGGCCTGCGATTTTATATCCCAGGCAGCTGGCGCACTACTCCAATAAATCCCCAGGCACACTGCAATCACCAAAATGATGATTAAAACGGCTGCAACAATTTTTGACACTTTGCCGCCTGATTGTTCATTACTCATTATTGCTCCCCCAAATACGAATGGCTGCCCTATGCAGCCTTTAAAGATTTCGTTGGCTTACCCAGATAATACCCTTGAGCGCCATCTAATTGGAAGCTGCGAAGCAAATTCCATTGAACTTCCTGCTCAACCATCTCAGCTGTTAGTAAAATATTGCGACTGTGGGCGATTCTCACCAGCGACTGTACAAAAAACTGATTGTCCAGATTTTCGTGTATATCACGAATATAACTGTGATCCACTTTAATCGAATACAAAGGCAAGCCACTTAAATAACCAAAGCTGCTGTTGGTTGAGCCAAAATGATCAATCGATAGTTTGGCACCAGCCACCTTTAGGCCTTTCGCCAGGCGTCGTAACTTACCATGAGATAATCGCACTGCAATTTCGGGCACTTCAAACACCAGTAATGGTGCCACCTTGCCATGACTGCCCACCTTGGTAATCAACCAGTCTATAAAGTCATCACTACGTATCGAACGAGCTGCAATATTAATAGCGATTGGCTTGCGCTCATTTTCCAGCTGCTCCTCAAGGGCTGCAATCACTGAACGCACAATTAGCTGATCAAAGCGCTCTTCCAGACCATAACGCTCGACCAAGGGGATAAAAACACCGGCGCTCAGCAGCTCACCGTTTATCTCCAGCCTGGCCAGTGCCTCGTAGTGCATCACCGATTGGTCAACACAGGAAAGTACCGGCTGAAACTCAAACGATACCTGTTTCTGGTTAATAATATTTGTCAGGTACGCTTGCCAGTCCTCCACTTCAGCCAACTGTGGCAACAACGGATCACCATGAGCCTGCTGATCAAACACCACTAAATTATCATTCCCTTTTTGTCGCGCTTCAGACAGTGCAGAATTGGCCTGCACTTCAAGTAATTGCGGATCATCACCCATTGAACAACAACTCATACCAGCACTGACAGAAAGTCCATTGCCACCCTCTGCCAACGCCGGTATTTTATTAATGGCTTGCAGCGCAGCAGCCAGTGTGGTTTTTGCCTGTTCACGCTCCACATTGGGTAGCAATGCTGCAAAGCGGGCACCAGATACCCGTGCCACACAATAACCTTCGATTTCTTCCATAGATAACCGCCAGCATTTACCCATCTGTTTAAGCAAATCATCACCAGCCTGCTTGCCGAACTGTTCGTTATATTCCAGCAGGCCCGACAACTGAACACGCGCCAAAGCGCCGTTAAACGGTTCTTCCGTGGAATTCACCCGCGCTTCAAGCTGGGAATTGAAGAATCGGCCATTTCCTAAACCTGAAACTGAATCCACATAAGCCTGGTTACGCACCTGTTCAACCTGCATTACCTGCTCATCAAACAACACTTTTAATTGCCGGCTCATACGGTTCATCGCTTGCACTATACGTCGTAATTCACGGGTTACAGGCAATGGCTGCTGCACATTAAAGTCTTTGCGGCAGATCGCCTCAGCCTGCTGTTCCAGCTCATCCAAAGGCCTGAATACCTGCCGTAAAATCAAAGCCAACAACACCCACACGACAACTCCAGCAACAGCAAACGACTTCAGGGTTTGCCGGGCTGAGCCCCAGAGCATCCGGTAAGTGATGGTGTTATCACTGGTAATATGCAGTTTGCCCAACATTTTCTGGCTCTGGCTGACTTCGGCGACACCGGAAACGACATCAATGGATAACCAGTTAATAAACCATTGCGGCACCTGTTTGGGCGGCGCATTGGAATGGCGGCTAACTAACAGTTCGCCACTGGCATCACGCACTGCAAGTTCCCGGTAATAACCCCGATCAAACACCCCGTCTACCAACAGCTCCAGCTGCGCCATATGCCTGTGGCTCAGTGCCGGTACCACGGACAACGCCAACGAATCAGCGGTATCCTGCACATGCAGGCGCACCTGCGCTACAACATCATCTTTTGCATTGTGAACTGTTACCCCGAAAATGCCCACCAGCAGCAATAACAGCAAAATGGTCAGTAAAATAAAAAGTTGTCGCTTTAAAGTCACCGTTAGCGCTCCTGTTATCGCCACAAACCTGCATGGCCGCAAAAATCACAAGGTATTCATTTTTTTGTGGCATACTGATTAACTATAGCAATTCATTTACAACTCAATTATGAAAAACACAGAGAGACTCACATGAGTAACTTAAAATGCTGGATTATTTTACTTGCAGCTTTTTTGGCCAGTTGCAGTGGTGCCAATGGTTCAGCAGGCACGCAAAACACGGGTTTCTCTATTTACGAAGGAAAGCTAAACACTAGCGTAACACATGACC
>PDWJ01001396.1_pt1 | contig 29944 bp, 19 predicted proteins | sample 1430881 | NCBI WGS metagenome assembly PDWJ01 (sample SAMN01162460, study PRJNA174530) | Oral metagenome, whole genome shotgun sequencing project. | biome: Marine environment; feature: Marine mammal; material: Swab sample of the gingival sulcus; isolation source: swab sample of gingival sulcus...
CATCGTCGCCATCGCGAACCATCGTCGCCGTCGCGAACCATCGTCGCCGTCGCGAACCATCGTCGCCGTCGCGAACCATCGTCGCCGTCGCGAACCATCGTCGGGTTTATTAATGATGACAACCCCATGCACATGATTGGGCATGATAATGTGTTCACCCAATTCAACAAATGGAAAATTGGTTCATTTTTTCTGTTTATTCCGTGATTAATTCATCTAAAAATAAAACAACAAGAGGCTATTTTTTGTTGTTTTTGGAGAGAAAGATTATCAAATGGCTCATAATTAAACGATGTAAAACCCATTATTTTACTGTTTAATTAAATCATTACGAACTTGAACTATTAAAAACAAGACATACCAAAAATCGCAGCAAAACTTAATTTACTGCGATTTAATATAGATTCAATGATTATTTCTAATCGAGTTTACTTTACTTCTTCAAAATCAACATCAGTAACCTCATCATCTCCACCGTTCTTTGGTTTCTGACCTGCATCAGGACCTGCCTGTGCTCCAGGTTGTTGTGCACCTTGCTGCGCCTGCTGTTGTTGTGCCTGATAGATATCTTGACTTGCTGCTTGCCATAGTTCATTCATTTTAGCAATAGCTGCATCAATCTTTGGAATATCCTTCGATGCGTGAGCTTCTTTCAATTCTGCAAGAGCACTCTCGATAGGCTTCTTCTTATCTTCAGGAATCTTATCACCGTATTCTTTTAATTGTTTTTCCGTTTGGAAAATTAAAGCGTCAGCATTGTTAATCTTTTCAATTTGTTCTTTAGCCTTAGAGTCAGCATCAGCATTTTGTTCAGCCTCAGCTTTCATTCTGCTAATTTCATCTTCAGAAAGACCGGAAGAAGCTTCAATTCTAATTTTTTGTTCTTTACCTGTACCTTTATCCTTAGCAGTTACATTTAAAATACCGTTAGAGTCAATATCAAAAGTAACTTCAATTTGAGGAACGCCACGTGGAGCAGGTGGAATACCGTCCAAGTGGAATCTACCAATAGACTTATTATCTTTAGCCATTGGTCTTTCACCTTGAAGTACGTGAATTTCAACAGACGGCTGATTATCTGCAGCTGTAGAGAAAGTCTCTGATTTCTTGGAAGGTATGGTTGTATTCGCTTCAATAAGTTTTGTCATAACACCACCAAGAGTTTCAATACCTAATGAAAGTGGAGTTACATCAAGAAGCAACACATCTTTCACCTCACCAGTAAGAACACCGCCTTGGATTGCAGCACCCACAGCAACAACCTCATCAGGGTTAACACCTTTTGAAGGAGCTTTTCCGAAGAAATCCTCAACCACTTTTTGAATTGCCGGAATACGAGTTGATCCTCCAACAAGAATAACCTCATCTACTTCTGATGCTGACATTCCTGCATTTTGAAGTGCTGAGCGACATGGTTCAAGTGTTGCTTGAATCAATCGATCTGCCAATTGTTCAAACTTAGCTCTTGACAATGTTCGAACAAGGTGCTTTGGAATACCATCAACAGGCATAATGTAAGGCAAGTTGATTTCTGTACTTGTAGAGCTTGACAATTCAATCTTTGCTTTTTCAGCAGCTTCTTTCAAACGCTGAAGAGCCATCGGGTCTTTTCGAAGATCAATATTTTCATCTTTCAAAAATTCTTCTGCCAACCAATCAATAATTACCTGATCAAAGTCATCACCACCCAAGTGTGTATCACCATCTGTAGATTTCACTTCAAATACACCATCTCCAAGTTCAAGGATAGACACATCAAAAGTACCACCACCAAGGTCAAATACTGCAATTTTTATGTCTTGACCTTTTTTATCAAGACCATAAGCCAATGAAGCAGCTGTTGGTTCATTTATAATTCTTTTCACGGTAAGACCTGCAATTTCACCGGCTTCCTTAGTAGCTTGACGCTGTGAATCACTAAAATATGCAGGAACAGTAATAACAGCTTCAGAAACTTCTGTACCAAGGTAGTCTTCAGCTGTTTTCTTCATTTTTTGAAGAACCATTGCAGAAAGCTCTTGAGGAGTATACTGACGATCATCAATTTTCACTCGTGGAGTATTATTAGGACCTTGCTCTACTTTGTAAGGTACTCGATTCACTTCCTTAGAAACTCGATCGTAAGTTTCACCCATGAATCTTTTAATTGAGAATATTGTTTTTTCCGGATTTGTGATTGCCTGACGCTTAGCAGGGTCACCAATTTTTCTTTCAGAATTTTCAGTAAATGCTACAATTGATGGAGTTGTTCTTCGTCCTTCACTGTTAGGAATAACAACCGGTTCGTTTCCTTCCATTACAGAAACACAAGAATTGGTTGTTCCAAGGTCTATACCTATTATCTTACCCATTTTTATTATATTTTATTTTTATTTATTTCGTTTGACACTCATGATATGTCAATCATTATGCCAAAAAGAAATCACGCACGATTAGCAGGATTATGGCAGCATTTTTCCGATAAAAAACACTACAAGCATGACATAATGACAAAAAAGGCTGTCGCACTACACAGAGCAACAGCCTTTTTAACAGGATTTATTCAACTTCACCTGCCTCAAAATCGTTATTTATTAAAAATAATTAATGAACAAATTTCAAATCCATTCGAGACAAGTCAAACAATGTTTCGCCGTGGAATCGATATTTTTGGTATTTAACCATTCGGGAAGAAAACAAACCATAGCCATTCTCAATATTTGTAAACAGTGGCTTTTCTTCTACCAACGATGATCCCACGCCATTTACATCAAGATATGTATTCAAATCAGTTCCTGCGGCATAAACCTCAAGCACAAGACTATCAAGAATTCTATAATCAATTGTTTTTTCTTTCTCTACATCTTCATAAGGCACCCTATTATTCATAAAAGTGTAAAATCTATCCCCTTTCACATCAAGTTTAACACTTTTATGTAAGTTGGGATTCGTTTTTACAGTTCCCATTTTCCAATTATGCATCCTAATTTCAAAATCTTCAGGACCGTCATTCACTTCATATTCACGATAATAAATACGTGCAGACATTTCGTATCTATTAGAATTTTGAGCCTTACTACACTCGAAAACAGTCGCTACATCAGCTGTGAAACGAACAATCGGGTTAAACGTTGGCAAGGGTTTGATTATTCGAAAATCATGAACCAAGGATGTTGAAGAAGCGATTTTTTTTCCGGATTTTGTATTTGTTATTTCAAGTTCATATTCCAAATCTTCATCTAAATCCATTGCTGCCTTGTACAATATTGCCGTAGGCGCAAAGAAAAGCCCTGTATCCTTATCGTGGATTAATGTTGTATCAAAATAATACTCTTGCCCGTCAACGTAATTAATCTGAGATCCGTTTCTTTCAAAGCCACGAACAACAACTTCCAATATATCCGCATATTGATTTGAATCTGCCTGACCGGCAAAATCAATCGCACTCCCCTCTCCCAAAAAGGCTTTATTAATTTTGAGATATTGCTCGTCAGATGAAGGATCTAATAAACCATATACGATTGTAATATCTTCATATTCTCCGGTAATTGGAAAATCTGTTTCGCATGATGCAACAACTAATCCCAAAACAAACAGTAATAATAAAACTCTTATACTCTTCATAAAATCAATTATTTTATTTCTACAAGAAAAATTCAATTCACTCAAACCTTGCCCTAACAATAAAAACAACTTCCTTATTTACAACAACATAACACAAGACCACTATTTCAAGAAGTCTTGATTTTGAGCAAATTCATACTTTTCGGAGCGGACTCACTCCTTGATCGTCCAAAATTAACTCAATTTATAAAGTTAGCAAAAAATACCTCACATTAATTCCAATATTCTTTTCCGGCATTAGCATCAAATGACTAGAAACAGCGAAAAGTATTTCGGTCAATAAAATGAAATATGTAACTTTGTGGGCTTACATAAATAAAGTATTTGTTATAAAGTAAACGTCAAAATATGTCTAGTGCTATTGGAACAAACGTAACAAGAGTTACAACTCATGTTCTTCAGGAAATGAAGCTTAGAGGAGAAAAGATTGCCATGTTGACTGCTTATGATTATTCAATGGCAAAAATTATAGATGCTGCCGGGATTGATGTGCTGCTAGTTGGTGATTCAGCTTCAAATGTAATGGCAGGGCACAAAACCACACTTCCAATTACTCTGAACGAAATGATTTATCACGCATCATCAGTAATGCGTGCGGTAAACAGAGCTCTCGTGGTTGTCGACCTACCTTTTGGGACGTACCAAGGCAATTCCAAAGAGGCTCTAAATTCTGCCATCAGAATTATGAAAGAAGCAGGAGCAAATGCTATAAAAATGGAGGGAGGCAGAGAAATCGTTGAATCAATCGACAGGATTCTTTCTACGGGAATTCCTGTGATGGGGCATCTTGGACTAACACCTCAATCCATTCATAAATTTGGCACCTATGTGGTTCGTGCTCGTAAAGATGACGAAGCAAAGAAACTCATAGAAGATGCTCACATTTTGGAAGAAGCAGGCTGTTTTGCAATTGTTCTCGAAAAGATTCCTGCCTCACTGGCTGAACAAGTTGCCAAGGAAATTAAAATTCCTATCATTGGCATCGGTGCCGGAAGTGGGGTTGATGGTCAAGTACTTGTTCTTCATGACATGTTGGGCATCACGCAAGATTTCTCTCCTCGATTCCTGAGAAGATACCATAATTTAAAAGCAGAAATTTCAGGTTCGGTTCAGGCATACATTCAGGATGTGAAAACTATTGATTTCCCGAACGAAAGAGAAAGTTATTAATCCGATGCGCAGCTTTATTGAAAATATTGAACAACGTATTCTTTTTGAGGATAATCATTTACTTATCTTCAATAAAGCTGCTTCGGAAATTGTTCAGGGCGACAAAACCGGAGATGAGCCGCTTTCGGACATGCTCAAAAGGTTTCTGAAACAAAAATACAACAAACCCGGAAACGTTTTTCTTGGGGTAGTTCACAGGCTGGATCGCCCCACAAGTGGAATTGTGATTTTTGCAAAAACAAGCAAAGCTTTATCAAGACTTAATCAGATGCTGCAAAAGCACGAAATCCACAAAACCTATTGGGCTGTTACGGCAAAAAAACCAAAAAACACAGAGGGTCACCTTACACATTATTTAACAAGAGACACAAGGAAAAACAAATCCTTTGCAAATAACAAAAGCACTCCAAACAGTAAAAAAGCTGAACTCATCTACACACAACTTGCGACTTCCGAAAGATATTGCTTATTGGAAATAAAGCTCCTTACGGGTCGTCATCACCAAATTCGATGTCAGCTTTCACACATTGGATGCCCCATAAAGGGAGACCTTAAATATGGTTTCAAAACAAGCAACAAGGATGCAAGCATTCACCTTCACGCAAGAAGCATTGAATTTATCCATCCTGTAAAAAAAGAAAAAATAAAAATTGAAGCTCCGGTATCTCAAAACGATAAACTTTGGGAATTTTTTGAAACGACATTAAGTTCAACATAGCTATATTTTTTTTACTGTTTATAATTTTTCTTTGTATGAAATCAATCAATCTTATTGCTGCACTATTGTTAATTCCCTTGTTAACATCTGCGCAATACTTTATTAACGGTCAAGAAGCTCCCCACACAAAGTGGAGGCAAATAGAAACTCCTAATTATAAAATCGTCTATCCGTTGGAATTTGAAAAAGAAAGTCAACGATTAGCAAACCTTATGGAGTCAAGCCTACGTCTTATCAATCAATCCGATGAAGAAGTATTCAATTCCATACCGCTTATCGTTCACCCGTTCACATCCACTTCAAACGCAATGGTTGCATGGGCTCCTCGAAGAATGGAGTTTTACACAAGCCCCAATCAAGAAGGCGACAACATGGAATGGTTTACCTTGCTGGCTCTTCACGAAAACAGACATTTTATTCAATTTGAACGAATGAAAAAATATGGGGGATTATTTAGTTCTATATTGCTTGGGCAACAAGGAAATGCTCTAATGCTCGGACTCTGTGTTCCTTTGTGGTTTGTTGAAGGTGAAGCTGTTGTAAGAGAAACAGCACACTCAAACGCCGGACGAGGACGAAATCCGGCATTCACGCAGCTGCTTAAAGCCCAAGTATTAAAAGAGGGCATCTATAGTTACAACAAAGCAATGTTCGGCTCTTACAAAGATTATGTTCCGGATCACTATGCTTTAGGTTATCACTTGGTAAGTAAAATAGAACAAGATTATGGACAAGTGTTTGAGGAAATGTACAAAAATGTAGGACATGGATACTTCGTAAATGAAATAAAGCAGTTCTTGCAAGACAAAAAACGTTTCTCTGAAATCCCTATTTACGAAATGATTCCTTTTTTCCCGAGAACACTTAGTCGAAGCAGTAAACTTACGATCGGCAACAGATTAAGCAAAGTCTACAAAAACAGTTTATCGTCACTAAAGCAAGAATGGGAAAAAGATTTTGAAAAAAAGTCATTTAGTAAGTATCAAGTACTAAACCCCGAAAAAGAACACTACAGCAATTACAACAATGTCTACCCAATTACAGAAAATACATATTTAGCATTAAAAAACAGTATTGATCACACAAATCGTTTTGTAATCATCAAAGACGGTATAGAAGAGAAACTATTCCAACCGGGCTTTGTACAACCGGGAAGTCCTTCGTTTGCAAACAATTTACTTGTGTGGACTGAAAACCGATCACACATCCGATATGGAAACATTTCTTGGTCAGAAATACACAGCTACGACCTCAGCACCCAAAAACACAAAATCTTAACACCTAAAAAACGATATTTTGCTCCGGATTTATCGAAAGACGGGACTATGATAGCTTGCATCGAAAACACCGATGATTACGGACAAAACATCGTTATCCTTGACGCTTCAAACGGAACACAGATTGCTTCACACAAAATTGAAAAACCAATTTATCCTTACCTCCCTGTTTGGGGTGCTAACAACGATGCTATTTATTTTATTGCGATACAACACGACAAAAAAAGCATCTACTGCCTCGACCTTACCAACAACAGCTATGAAGCAATAAGCCCATGGACTGATGCCGGAATTAAGGATTTATATGCTACGGAAAAAGGACTTTATTTCTCAGGTGCTTTCGATCAAAGTGCAAATATTTACTATTGGGATTTTTCCACAAAAGAACTTTCTCAGATTACCGAAACAAAATACAGTGCCAAACAACTTTCACTAACGCCAAATTCCGAGAATATTATTTATTCAAATTATGGCGCAATGGGCTACGACGTTGCTTTAGCAAAAAATATCCCGATTAAAAAAATTGAGTTTCCTTCAAAAGCAAAGATTCCTGTAGCTGATTTCCTTACAAAGGAAAAAGGAGGAGTACTAACTGAAGACAAAATTGATAAAATCAAATATGAAAGTCAAGAATATTCCAGATCAAAAAATTTAATAAATATTCACAGTTGGTCTCCATTTGCGATACAAGCAAGTACCGAAAACACTCTTCCGGGAATATCATTCATTTCGCAAAATGAACTGGGAACAGCAATTACTGCGGCAGGCTACAAAATAAACCCCGACAACAATGGAGGCGCCTTCTATGCTGACATTCTTTACAGTCGTTTATTTCCGGAATTTAACATCGGGGGTAGCATAGGGTCACGAGGCATTTTTAAGGAAAATGGAGATTTGGAAACGATCATCATTACCAAACAGACATATTTGGGAATAAAACTTCCATTAAACCTGACACGAAACAATTTCTACAAAATGATCCAACCACAAGCCGAGCTCACATACATGAAAAACAACTATCACCCCCAAAACGATGACCCTACTTCAAGCATTGACGTAGGTTTATATTCTTTTGGACTTTACGGACACATCTTACAGCGAAGCAGCAAGAAAGATATAAAAACACAGCTCGGCGGCATTTTTAACCTTGGATATACTTCAAAAGCAAAAGGTTCGTACAATGCAGGAAACATCAAATATGCGACAGGTATACTATACCTCCCGGGAATAATGAAACACCATAGTTTTAGCATTACCGGAGCTTATCAATTCACCAATAATTTAAAACAATTTTATGGAAACAACATTGTAACCACAAGAGGAACAACACCTTACTATTCAAAACAAATAACAAGTTTGCAAACAAATTACAGGTTTCCGCTTTATTATCCTGACTGGAATCTTGGAATATTTGCATACATCATGAGGATTCATGCAAATGCTTTCTTTGATTATAGTTTTTACAACAACATTATTAACAACGAAACATGGACAAACAAAAATAAAAACATTCAAAGTTATGGTTTTGATTTGATGGCAGACATGCACCTGTTCCGCTTTGTAGCTCCAATACGATTAGGAATACGAACTGCCGTCGTAAACAACCTGACAGACAACAAAAATGCTGTAAAAGTTATGCCGATTATGGAAATCAACTTTTATGATTTATATTAAAAATATAATCCCCGAAACGAATTGACGTTTCGGGGATTCCAACATTTAGGATTTTATTTTCTTGTAAAAGCCTTTTCTCCAAAAAAGCATTTGAAGCATATCAATAAAGCAATTTCAACCTATTCAAGACAAAATACGTTAGCTTAGCAACCATCCACCCCAGAAAAGCTCCAAATGCAAAACCACCGAGCACATCCGCAGGGTAATGAACGCCGAGATAAATCCGGCTGTAACCAACCAACACAAACCAAAAAACAAGCAAAGGAGTGAAGAACTTTATCTTTTTACCCAGAAATAAAATTAGAAAAACACCTATGGCAGCAGTATTGGTTGCATGAGAAGAAACAAAACTAAATCCACTACCACAATGCCCTTTTACAATATGGACAACATGCGCAACCGGACTATCGGGATTGCAAGGTCGCAAACGCTCAAACACATTTTTAAACAAACGGACAGATCCCTGATCAGACAATGTTATCAAAAGAGCAACAGCCAAAAGAAACACCCAAACATTCTTCAATCCATAGTGCTTAACTAACAAAAAAAGAAACAGGGCATACATAGGAATCCAAATCCATTTATCACTAATCCAATACATTAGTAAATCTGTATAGACAGAATGTTTCCCATTCAAATAAACAAACAGGTCAATATCAAGCTGAAGTAGCGTATCTAGCATTATTTCGTTATTTCACTCCAAATCAAATCTTTCAATTTCTCAAGTCCTTTCTGAGCAACTGAAGATATAAAAACATAAGGAAGTTTAGGAAGATCCCTTTCAATTTCTTCGGTCAATTCTTCATCTAACAAATCAGATTTCGTAATTGCCAACACACGTCCTTTGTTCAACAATTCAGGATTATACATTTTAAGTTCGTTGAGAAGAATTTCATATTCTTTATTAATATCATCCGCATCAGCAGGAACCATAAAGAGCAGCACCGAGTTCCGTTCAATATGCCTTAGAAACCTATGTCCCAAACCTTTACCTTCATGAGCTCCTTCAATAATCCCCGGAATATCAGCCATTACAAATGATCGGTTGTCTCTGTAAGAAACGATTCCTAGGTTGGGGACTAAAGTAGTAAAAGGATAATCGGCAACCTTTGGTTTTGCGGCAGAAACCACTGAGAGCAAGGTTGATTTCCCTGCATTCGGAAAACCAACCAAGCCTACATCTGCCAATACTTTCAACTCAACAATAATTGCTTTTTCAATGCCGGGAATACCCGGTTGAGCATACTTAGGTGCTTGATTTGTTGCGGTCTTGAAATGATCGTTTCCCAAGCCACCTTTACCTCCGGGCAACACAATATGGCTTTCACCTTCCTCCAACACTTCACAAATAATTTCGCGAGTCTCCGCATCACGAATTACCGCACCGAGAGGAACTTCAATTTCCAGATCTTTACCGTCAGCACCAAAACTTTTCTGACGACCTCCGGCTTCTCCATGTTCGGCATAAAGATGTCGCGTATAGCGAAGGTGCAACAAAGTCCATTTGTGAGGGTTTGCCTTTACAATTATATGCCCACCACGACCGCCATCACCACCATCGGGACCACCGAACTCCACAAACTTTTCTCTACGAAAATGTGCAGAACCGGCTCCTCCATTTCCTGAACGACAATATATTTTTACGTAATCAACAAAATTCGATCCTGACATTTCTTTTTATCTTACTACTTCAAGAGATTTACTGATAATTTCATTCAGTTCTCGTTCAATACCTTCTCTATCTTTATTACCGTCAAGGTAAATCACCTTGTCTTGTTTACTGTAATAATCAAGAGTCAGTTTGGTTCTTTTATCAAATTCCTCCAAACGACGAATAATCAGCTGCGTTGACTTATCATACAATCTGGCATCACCGGTCTTAGCACGAGCATCCAAACGTTTTATTAATTCCAAGGTTGGTGCTTCCAAATCAATAACGATCGAAACCTGACTATTTATCCTTTGCAGCAAACCATCAAGGATATATGCTTGAACCAATGTCCGTGGAAATCCTTTAAAAATAAATCCACGAGCATTAGGATTCTCATGTATTTCTCTTTCAATCAACTTAATAGCAATATCATCGGGAACAATTTCTCCTCTATCTAAATAAGGTTTTGCTATCTGTCCTATCTCCGTATTGTTTTCCACCTCACTGCGCAACAACTCACCGGTAGAAATGTAATACAAATTATAATTATTCGCCAACAATCTACCTTGCGTTCCCTTACCTACTCCCGGAGGTCCGGACAATACGATGTTGAACAATTTATCCTTCATAACTTCATTAATTGAAGAAGAAAGCCTGTCAAACACTTCATCAACATTACCAACACCATCAATAGGATAAAACTTTTGCTTTTCTTTATAAAAATTAGCAACTACGGCAGTTTTATCATGATATTCTTGAAGACGGTACTTAATAACTTCCATATTATCGTCTGCGCGTCCCGAAGTCTTTCCTCTTTCAACTAAACGTGTTACCAAATCATCTTCCGGAACTTCCAGAGATAACATACACGACAAAGAGGTATTCATTTTCTGCAATAAACCTTCAAGGATATATGCCTGAACCAATGTTCTTGGAAATCCATCAAACAAAATTCCTCGAGTACCTTCTTGCATATTAATCTTTTTCTCGATAATTTGGACAATTATCTCATCAGAAGCCAGACCTCCTTTTTCGATAATAGACTTTGCTTGCAGACCAAGTTCAGATCCTTCAGCAATTTCCTGTCGCAAGATGTCTCCGGTAGAAATATAGGTTAAATTGTATTTCTCAATCAGTTTCTTTGACTGTGTACCTTTTCCGGCTCCCGGAGGTCCGAATAATGCTATATTCAACATAGTTGATTTATTTTTTGTGTTAATCTATAATTTTATATATCTCCGGTAAATTTCGTCCCTTACCATCATAATCTAATCCAAAACCTACAATAAAATCACTCGGAATATCCATTCCTACATAGTCAATTGTAAAGTCCTTGATGAATGCTTCCGGTTTATAAAGCAGGGTAGCCACTTTCACATCAACAGCTCCCATTCCTTTCATTTGGTGAATCATGTTGTCCATAGTAATGCCTGTATCAATAATATCTTCGACAAGCACAACGGTTCTGTCGGTAACTGACTCGTCCAAACCAATTAATTCTCGGACAGTATGCGATGACTTAGTTCCCTGATAAGAAGAAAGTTTCACAAATGACACATCGCAATCATGCTCAAATTTACGAATAAGATCGGATGCAAAAATAAATGCACCGTTTAACACAATGATAAACAGCGGATTCTTATTTGCCAGTTCTTCATTCATTCTATCTGCAATTTCTTGAACCGCCTCATTAAGCTTTTCAGCAGGGATAAAAGGTTCAAAGGTCTTATCATGTATCTTTACCAAAGCCATATTCTTTTTTTTATTAAAACTATAAATATACAACCGGATTTGTGTATGAGCTGTAGTGAATTAAAAAGCGATAAACTTCAAACCTACCACAAACCATAGCCAAACCTCATTTTCGGTTGCTAAGTTAATCATAAAAAGCAAACTAAAATAAGGTTTGGCGGTTAAATTGACACCTCATTTAAGTTACTAAATATCAATCCTTTAGTTCACCCCACCAGATCAAAACTATATATTCACCTAATAATCAAGTGAATATATTAAAATGATTGGTCGGAATAACAGCTATGTGTTTAAAGTATTACAACTTTAGATGCGTTTGTCCTGATTCCACTTCTTTTTCTAATGAAACTATTGTTGTACTTTTGTATCATCGTGTGGTTTTTGCTTTTTTTGATCATTACTATTTTTTATAACATTTAAACTTGAAAAATTTGTACACTATGAATCGTTCGAAGATATTCCTACAAACCTTAATCATTGGAAGTATTTTATTTTCAATACTATCCTGCAACACCGGAAGTCCTAAATTGAAAGATGAAAAACACAAAAACACCCAAGATGCCAGAAAGGAATGGGAAGAACAAAAGTTTTCAATGTTTATTCACTGGGGCTTATACTCCATTCCGGCAGGTGTATGGAATGGGAAGCAAATAACGGGCTACAGCGAACAGATAAAAGGACATGCCAAAATTCCTACATCGGAATACAGACAATTAGCCGAACAGTTTAATCCTGACAAATGGAATGCCGATTCGGTGGCACTACTCGCGAAAGAAACAGGAATGAAATCGATTGTTATTACGGCTAAACATCATGATGGTTTTTGTATGTTCGATTCAAAATATACCAAGTTCGATGTGATGGATGCTACGCCTTATAAAAAGGACATTATTAAACAGTTGGCTGCGGCTGCGGAGAAATATAAGCTCAAGTTTGGTGTCTACTTTTCGTTAATTGACTGGGATTATGAGGGTGCTATGCCTTTTGAATCGGTGCGAAATTCAGACTCAATACCACCAAAACACCATCAATACAACTTAAACCAAATTGAAGAATTGCTGACAAACTATGGCGATATTTCCGAAATTTGGTTCGACATGGGCGCTCCAAGCTACGAACAAAGCCAAGAAATGGCTTCGTTGGTAAAGAAAATCCAACCAAATTGCATGATTAGCGGTAGAATCTGGAACGACCAAGGCGATTTCGACGTTATGGGTGACAATCTCAAACCCGACTTCAAGATGGGCGTACCTTGGCAAACCCCGGCATCCATGTTTCCGGAAACATGGAGCTATCGATCATGGCAAGAGCGTCCGAATGTTGAAGAGAAAGCCAAAGAAAAAATTCATGACCTCATCAACGTTGTAAGCTTTGGTGGTAATTACTTGCTAAATATCGGACCGAAAGGTGACGGCTCTATCGTTCCATTCGAAAAGAAAGTGCTGCAAATTATCGGCAATTGGCTGAAAAAAAACGGTGCTGCCATTTACAAAACAACTCCCCTTTCTTTAGATGTTCAAGATTGGGGACATATAAGTGCTAAAAAAGGAAAACTATTCCTCCACCTAATGCAGCCCCTAGACAACAAAAAACTCTTAATCAGAGGTTTACATTCAAAAATTAAGAATATCTATCCGCTATCTGATGCAGAGACCACACTTCCATACGCAATAAAAGAAAATGGCACTGAGGTTGATGCAAGCAAAATGACTGAACGCGATAAATATGCTGATGTTATTGTGCTCGAATACGAAGGCGAGCTGCTTTATACTCCCGAAAACATAATCAACGCCAATGAAAAAAACAACTACTCGTTGACGTGGGATAATGCCACAAAATTCCATAGTTTTAGCGGTCACGACTATTATTCTACGAAACCAACCATCGTAAAAACCAAGTGGTATCTTGCCGAAAGCAAGGCAACAAGCTACCAGCTAAAGTTTAATTGCAGCAACTGCAACGAAGATTTAGAACTGTCTATCAACGGAAAAACATATACAATCAGCAAGACCGACAACACGAATAAGTCATCGGTTTTCATCATTGATAATACAAAATTACAGCGCAATCAGAACAACGAGCTTACATTAACTTTACGAGACAAAGGAAACCCGCACAAAGGTTTTAAGTTAGAAGATTTAAAAATACAAATGCAAGCTAAATAAAGAAGAGCTCAGGCAAAATGCTGATTAATTGCGAACTATGAATGGTGATTTTTTGGAAAAAGTATATCAAAAGCTGTGTAAACAGCTAAAAACGCCCTTTACTTTCGATGTAAAATGATGTATCTTTGTTGGGAGAGTATCTTTTTACGAACACTAAAAACCTACGATCATGAAAATTTTAAATCCCCTATATGACAATGCTTTTAAGTATTTAATGGAGAGCGACAATATTGCAAAACTGGTTTTGTCCATTATCTTAGATACCGAGATCCTTACCTTGGATGCACTCCCACAAGAAACAACTTTTTACAAAGGTGAACTACAACTGTTTCGGTTTGATTACAAAGCTGTTATTAAAGACGAAAACAACGAAACCAAAACCGTTTTGGTAGAAGTGCAAAAATACAATAGTCCGAACCCAATAAGCCGATTTAGAAATTACTTGGCAAGCAATTACGCACGACACGAAACCATAAAAACAAAGGACGGCGAAACCACCAAAATGCTTCCTCTGGTAGCGATTTACATCCTTGGTTTTGGTTTTTCGAATCTTGACAATCGAGCGGTTAAAGTTCTGCCTCAGGTTGTTGATATGATGACAAATGAGGTTATAGAAGTAAAAAATAATTTTATAGATCTCTTAAATCACAAGAGCTATATTTTGGTAGCAAAGGACAATCAAAAAGTCAAAACCGGGCACTCAATTTTGTTAGAACAACTGATCAAATTGTTTATCCAGAAGTTCACGGGCGAAACGGCGAATATTGTAATCGACATTGATGAAGAACAGTTTCAGTCGGAGCTATTACCGATTATCGAACGCCTAAAGCTAGCAACCCTAAACGGGGAGTTACTGCGCAAGGTACAAATGGAGCAAGATTATATTGACGAAGAAATCTCGAAAGAGCAACTCTTAGCCGAATCTTTGGAGCGTGAAAAAGAAGAACGTAAATTGAAAGAGGAAGCAAAGCAGCGAGAGGAAAAAGCAAAGCAAAAACTTGCGAAAAAGATGATAAAATATGGAGAAGCTATTGAAGAAATAATTGCAGAAACAGGACTTTCAGCAGAGGAAATCAAACAATTGAAAAATGCTGATTAATTGCGAATTATGAATTTCCGAAAAAAATAAATAGCGTAAACATTCGCCGATTCCTTGCCGGATATCGGCGAATTGTCCTGAAATAGCTTCACTCAGCAAATCAAAAAATGACTAGCTTAGTTAATTACAATTTTGTTTGTATACGTATTTTTACTCGTCTTAGTTTTAACAAGATACACTCCGCTACTTAGAGAAGAAACATCTATTGAAGTATTGGAATTTATATTCTCCTGCATGACCATACGTCCCAGATTGTCAAAAATACGCATTTGAGCATCAGACTCATTGTCTTTCAAAACGATGTGAAACTGTTTTTGCATAACAGGGTTTGGATAGACGAAAGAGCCTTGTTCAGAAGTATTCGCAACATTTATGGTTGTTATTTCCTTGTAAGTAAACGTCATTTTTGTTGAAGCTATCCATCCGTCTATGTATTCATAAGCAATATGTTTAGTAATTGGATGTTTTATCAAATCAATCATATAGTCTTCAAAATATTCTTCGAAAGGACCACCAACATCTTCAATATCGATCGTTTTATCATACTCATAATCAAACTTAAAACCACTCGAAGTTTCTCTACTTATAACATTACCATCTCCATCATAAGTAAAATCGACACTATACTGCACCTCATTATTAACCTCATCTTCTATGGACACCAACAAATTTTCAGCATCGTAATTATATATTCTTTTTCTCAAAACAGTTTTCGCATTCTTGTCATCTTGAATTCGATCAATATAATCAACAGCTCCCATGCCATTGTAGTGATATTCATCACAGTATAAGTAAAGCCAAGATTTACCGGGTGTTCCCCAATAAGTTTCTAATTTATCCAACTTATTATCATTGGTATAGAAATATACATATTTTGTATTGTCCTCCCAAGCCTGAGAATACAAAGAATATCGCTCTTGAGCACTCGACAACAATCGACCACTTTCATCATACTCAAAAAGGGTTTTGGTTGAAAACACTTCATCGTTATTGGGAGAAACATCGTAATACACTTCCTCTATAAAACTATTGTTATTTGTATTCGATTTATAATACTCATAAGTAGCATAATGGCTTAAATAGTAAGGATCATCTTTAGAAATATTTATATTGGAATAAACATTCATTCTTTTCAGGGTATCTGAACTATTTTTATAAACGATATTTCGATACTCCGAGGTCGTTTGAAAGTTATCAAAATCACTACGATAAAAATACAAACTATCGAAGAAATAAGGAGTTATTCGATTTGATTTCATCAGATTCTCACCTTTATGCAATTGCCGCAACGAAGCAGAAAACGAATCTTCGACCTGCGCCCCCCCTTTAAAGCCAATAAATAACAAAGCGGCTAGAAAAATAATCTTAGTTCTCATATCTTTAGAATTTTTAACCAAACCCGAGATAGAAAATGGCGTTTCATTCACCTCACGATACGCCCTAACATCTACCTCAGACACACATGGTTCATTTCAGTTTTTAATTAATTATTTAAGTTGCTAAAATAAAAAAAACAAGGCAAAAACACCTCACAGTCAATAACCAAATGAGCCGGATTTTCTACCAACAAATGTGGATGTATCGGCTCTAACATGAAAATCCACAAAAAGTAAAAGAAAACGTATTGCGAAGCTCCCGTGTTATGGGCATTCTGGTTGCGATATGATGTGAAATGTTCAGAAATAAAAATCCCTACTACCAAAACACACAAAAGATATGTATTTCGGTAATAGGGATTATTTTATTCCTCAAAGGATCTTACAAATTACAAAGTCATTTTATCCACCGGAGGAGCAAACTGTGTTAGTTTTATTCCTTTTACGGCTGCTTTATATTCTTCGATAGTCGGAGTTCGACCAAGAATAGTAGATAGAACAACCAATGGAGTTGATGCCAATAATGATTCACCTTTTTTGGTTTCAGAATCTTTTACTACCCTTCCTTGGAACAAGCGTGTAGAAGTAGCCATTACTGTATCACCATTTTCTGCTTTTTCTTGGTTTCCCATACAAAGGTTACATCCCGGACGTTCGAGGTACAAAACATTATCATATTTTGTTCGAGCTTGTCCCTTAGGAGCGTTATCATCAAACTCAAAACCTGAATACTTTTGAAGAATTTCCCAGTCTCCTTCTTCCTTCAATTCGTCAATAATGTTGTAAGTAGGAGCTGTCACTACCAATGGAGCATTAAACTTAACCGTGCCCTGCTGTTCTTCCAAATTTTTCAACATCTTAGCAACAATCTTAATATCTCCTTTGTGCACCATACAAGAACCCACAAATCCTAAGTCAACTTGTTTTTTTCCTTCATAGAAAGAAAGTTCACGAATAGTATCGTGCGTATATCGCTTAGAAACATCTTCGTTGTTAACATCCGGATCGGCAATCATCGGCTCATCAATAGCGTCCAAGTCTACCTCAAATTCTGCATAATACTTCGCATCACTATCCGGTCTCAATGGAGGTTTTTCACCTGATTGAATTTCTTCAATTCGTTTGTTTGCCTTATCGATAAGACCTTGAAGAACTTGTTTTTCGTTATCCATGCCCTTATCAATCATTATTTGAATTCTCTTCTTAGAAATATTCAATGACTCAATAAGAGTATCAGCTTCAGAAATACAGATAGATGCTTTTGCCTTCATTTCAGCAGTCCAGTCAGTGAATGTAAATGCCTGATCAGAAAGAAGTGTACCGATATGTACTTCGATTACTCTTCCTTGGAAAATATTTTCACCTTCAAACTTCTTAAGCATTTGATTTTGTGTAGCATGAACAACATCACGAAAATCCATATGGTCTTTCATTTTTCCTTTGAAAGTAACCTTTACAGATTCCGGAATCGGCATGGAAGCCTCACCTGTTGCCAGTGCCAACGCCACTGTTCCGGAGTCAGCTCCAAAAGCAACCCCCTTAGACATTCGGGTGTGTGAGTCACCACCGATGATAATGTCCCAATCGTCAACAGTAATATCATTCAATACTTTATGAATAACATCAGTCATCGGGTGATACTTATGCTCAGGATGACGACCGGTAATAAGACCGAAATCGTTCATAAACTTCATCAATCGCGGAATGTTTGTTTGAGATTTTTTATCCCACACAGATGCAGTATGACATCCCGACTGATAACCAACATTCACAATAGGTGAGATTACAGTTGCAGCCATCATCTCCAATTCTTGCGAAGTCATCAAGCCTGTTGTATCCTGCGATCCCACAACGTTCACTTCTGCACGAACGTAAGATCCGGCATACAAAGTAGCTCCGGATGTACCAACAGCCTTTTTGTTGAATATTTTCTCAACAGCTGTAAGACCTTGGTTTTCAATTGTGATTTCTTTTGAAGGAGCAAAAACAGGTAAGATTTTCTCACCAAGCACTTTTGCAGCAAAAGTTTGTAATTTCTTACCAAACACGATAGCATAAGAACTTCCGGCTTTCATAAACTCTACCTTTTGTGGGGTAAAAGCTGCAGAAACATCCATTAATTCCTCACCATCTTTATATAATTTCTTAGTTTTCGTATTAATTGTCAATACAGTTCCTGTTTCCACGGAATATGCTTGTTCCAAAACAGGTTCTCCATCCTCATCAACAACAAGGTTACCGTCTGCATCGTATTTCTTCTTCCAGTTCTGCAAATTCAGACCGATACCTCCGGTTACGTCAACGGTTGTCAGGAATATTGGAGATATTCCATTTGTTCCTGCCACTACCGGAGCGTTGTTTACAAACGGAATGTACGGGCTAATTTTTTCACCAATCCACAATGCCACGTTATTTACACCTGACATTCTTGACGAACCAACACCCATCGTACCCTTTTCAGCAATCAACATCACCCTTTTATCAGGATGTTGTGCTTTTAAAGCTGCCAACTCTTTTTGTTTTTCTTTGTTATGGTCAAACATACACTGACCATGAAGCTGACGGTCTGACCGAGAGTGTGCATCACCGCCCGGAGATAACAAATCGGTTGAGATGTCACCAACTCCCGCAACAAAAGTTACAAGCTTTATTTCCTCAGGAAGGTCTGCCAACTTTGTAAAAAACTCGGCTTTAGCATAGCTCTCTATGATGTCTTTTGCAATACGGTTGCCATCTTTATATGCTTGTTCAAGACGATCAGTATCGGCTTCATAGAGGAAAACCTGTGTTTTCAACACCTCTGCTGCTTGCTCTGCCTTCGAAGCATCATCACCTAAAGCTATATCTAACAAGACCCTAATAGAAGGACCGCCTTTCATGTGTGACAATTGCTCAAAAGCAAAAGCCGCCGGTATTTCTTCAACCACGACTTCACCCAGAATAATGTCTTTTAAAAACTCCGCTTTAACAACGGCTGCACTTGTGGTTCCGGGTAACACATTGTAAATAAAAAAATCAAGTGAATCTTTTCTGTATTCATGATTTAAATCCTTGATTTGAGCTATTACTTCGTTTAACAAATCAGCTCCATCAATCGGCTTCGGATCAAGACCTTGAAGTTTCCTTTCTTCAATCTCTTTTAGGTAATCACTGTATTTACTCATAAGTTTAGTTATCTAAAATTATCTCTGCTTGCAAAGGTATAAATCAACGGCTTTTCTAATAACTTTTTGTGATTTTTTTTCTTGTTTTTTTTTATTAAGAAAAATCGGCACTTCCACATATCACCAAAGCCTTCAAGAACTAACAAAATCGGACAAAGAATCGCCCCTAAACAGAACTGACAAACAACACAATCTAACAAAAAAAAAGGTAGTCGAAAACAGTTAAAAAACTGCCTACAACTACCTTCATAAAGCTCTTATTTAAAAGAAATTAAAACAACTGACTATTCAAACATTATTGAACAATTAACTTTTGTCTGTAATTTTCATATTGCACCAAATAACATCCTTTTGCAAAGGAACTCAAATCTATCACGCCTTGATTTACGTTTTGAACATCTTCTTCATAAACCAATCTTCCGTACAAATCATAAATCATCAAAGGATTACTACCGCGGTGATAATTAATTGTATATTGAACAAAACCCTCAGTCGGATTAGGGTACACTTCAAACGACTGTTCCGAAAGATCATCTACTCCCGTACAGTTCAGAACCGTAAATTTATGCTCATTGAGCGGAGACCAAAAATCATCTTCATAAACTAACAAACTGACTGTCTGATCACCAAGATCGTCCCAACGAACCATGTAAGGACCTTGCCCTGAACCGGACAACACAACACCATCGTCGAAGTCCCAAGTGTAATCGGCATCGGGTGTCGCATTTCCTGTATAGGTAATCGTATACACCTCACCGGAACAAATCAAATTGGATATTTCAAAGTTCGAACTGACCTTAGGCAGAATCTCAACAATCACATCTTCCTGCATCTCCCCAATAGAAACGGGTGATCCAAATACGGATATGAAAACCTCAACAATAATACCCAACTCGTAATCTCCATACGAACCCACTTCCGGCGTTCCGTAGAGCAAAACACATCGCGGTTCTTCAGGATAAAAAGTACAGATGTCGTCCTGACACGTATAGCCCATCCCCGGAGGTATATTTAACACATCGACCAATTCCAAATGATGAATAGGTGCTCCATCTACTTCCGAAGCTGTAACAATTGTCACACTTTCATTGTAAGGCGTTGCCTCAACGGCATCAGGCATATTTTCAGGGCACACCTCCCCATCGCCTTCAGGATCCTGACAATCAGGATCTAAATCACATTGCGCATAGCTGTTAACACTAAACAAAACAAATAATAGTACCAAAAAAGAATATATCTTCTTCATGTTTAAAAATTTTATAATTACACACATACTTTAAACACCTCAAACCAAATTAAAGTTTTCATTTTTTTATTTTTTTTATGCGATGTTTCTTTCCTGACTATCTTTGTTCGATGCTTGAAATAATTTATCAGGACAGCTACATTGTTGCTGTAAATAAACCGGCAGGGCTGCTCGTACACCGCACAAACTTTGCCGAAGAAACCGAAGAGTTTTTATTGCAAAAGTTACGAAACCAAATCAATCAGCGAGTATACCCTATTCATCGCCTTGACAGACAAACAAGTGGAGTTATTCTTTTTGCACTCAACCCGACAACAGCATCGCTTTTGGGCAAACAATTTCAAGATAAACACCCCAATAAAACATACTTTTGCATTGTTCGAGGTTACATGAATGAAGAAATAGAACTTGATTATGCCATAAAAAAAGAAAACATGAAGTCCAGAGTTGATGCCGTCACTCGTTTTGAGCCGCTTGCTAAGGTTGAATTAGACATCCCGACCGGACCTTACAACACGTCAAGATATTCACTGGTAAAAGCATATCCCCAAACAGGCAAATGGCATCAAATTCGCCAACACCTCGGACACCTAAGACATTATATTGTAGGCGACAAACGTCATGGAGACCATCGACACAACAAAACATGGGCTAACAAACTCAACTGCCCTCAGATGATGCTCCATGCATATCAGTTATGTTTCACCCACCCCGAAACACAGACCGACATTTGTTTAAAAGCAAAATTCCCTGAATATTGGCATAGAATATTCAAGGAATTTGGATGGACTGCTGATGTTTTAAATAAAAATCGGTAGGTAACTAATTCAGCTTTAAACACGCATTCTTCTTATCATCTTTTTCAAATAGTCGTAAGCAAGCACCAAGCCGCTTACGCTAATTATTGTTCCAAACACACACAAGATAATAAGCAAAGTCATGCGCAACCATTCATGTTCTTTTAAATACTTTAAGTCAAAGGAATGCAACCCATTGTAAAGCCACCTTCGCAGTCGTGTGTTTTTGTTCGATTCAGAAATCAAAGAATATTTATCCAAATCGAAATACAACCAAGTGGCATTGGCATCAGCAAGTTTCAGCTTTACTATTCTTTTGTTTTCCACCCGAGTCGGGCTCATATAATTATCGCCTTCCGAAAGCAATTCAAAATCATATCCAACATCGGGAAAACGATTGGCAAACGATGCTAAAAAGTCATCTTGACTGAATGTTGTATAAGCAATAGTATCGCTAGTTGCTTGAATCCACAACGGATTGTGCAAACCATCGCTGTAAGCAGCATAATAAGGTACTGTACCAATTTGCTTCCAAACGATTTTTTTTATCGAACTATCATTCGTATCGCTTTTCAATAACTCATCAACTGACAAATCAAACGCTGTATAGTCAGCAGGTGCATCCGATGATATTTCACTATAATCCTGAACTTTATGCACAGGAATCACCCACTGCGGCACATCATACAACGACATTAATCCACTAAAAGAAAAGGTCAAAACAAAAATCCCAAAGATATAGCCTGTAATATGATGCCATCGCATCCATTGTTTTTTGTAAGGGCTAAACCCAAATATACCTTTTCGATGTTTTTTACGCTTCTGCTTAATAAAGCCCACAATGATACCGGAAAGCGCTGCTATACTGGTAAACAAAGCAAGCCAAACTACAAAATCAACCCACAAATCCTTTTTCAGCCTCAAACTTTTGTAGTAAAACCAATGCGGAATTGCTCCAATTCGCGCCATCCACCGACTGTATCGGGTGGTTTCCTGCACAACAGAAGCCGTTTTTTGCGACATGTATACAACCGTGTGTTTTGAGTCGTCCAAATAATATTTGTGAATCGGGAAGTAAGAACTGTATCTCGACCAAGGTATCCATTGATCAAAATCGTTGATAATTATTTTTTCCCGATAAGCTACTCCGTAAATATTTTTAACCAAGGTATCTAAGTCCGCGGCTTCGAACAAATCGACTTTCTCTAAATTGGAAGCATCCAAGAAGTATGTCTTCCCCATTGTATCAATAACATGATAATACGGACGCTTTACAATTTTCACAAGAGAAAGCTCTGAGGCATTGTCCAAAATCGCTTCGGGCACATTTTGTATGACATCATGATGATTTAAAACCTCTGCCTTTTCAAATTGAAAATCTTTATTAACCTTCGGAAAATGTTCAAAGACCATCACAATGCCCGACACAAACCAAAGGACAAAAACAACAGACAGGACAATACCTAACCAGCGATGAATTTCAATAGTAGCTTGTTTAAACACGATTTTTATTTTTTATAAAAAAAACATTGACCTTAGAAGGGAAAAGACAGGCAATCATTTTTTCCAAACTTAGGTCAATGTTTTATATGATTAAGAAATTTTCCTTATTACAACTTTACACCAACAGTTAGTTTATAATTTCTAGCTGGCGCCGATGTAAATTGATTACCGTAAATAGCTCCATTGAAGTACTCTTCATTAGCTATATTGTTGATCGCAAATTTCATAAATATATTGTTGATAGAATAACCAATGTTTGCATCTATCAAGTTGTATGCCGGCAATGAGTAAGCATTTGATCCACTTGTGAACTTCTCTCCAACATACTCATAACCAATACCTAGGTTGAAATTTTTAGCAAATCCTTCTTGAACTGTATAATGTGCCCAAGCAAAGAAACGATCTTTAGGTACAAATCTCAGGTAATTGTCCTTCTTTGTATTGTCAATATATTTGTTTGTACTAAATTCTTTGTACTGAGCTATTGTTCTTTCGTATCCTGCAATTAAGTTCAATCCATCAACAGGTTGAGTCGCAATATCTACATCAAAACCTTTAGAATTAACAACACCTACTTGTCCGTATAGATTCACATTGTTCTCAGTCTGACCTAACCATTCAACGATATTCTTTTTCTCAATATAGAACACACTACTGTTAACTTGTAGTTTTGAATTCAAATCATACTTAACACCACCTTCTAACTGATAACCTGTTTGAGGGTCAAAGTATGGGTTAGTACCCGGATCAAATTCATTACCGTCTTGATCTATGTAGATACTTTGCAAATCATAAGCTCTTCGTGTAGGACGGAAGAAGTTAGCATAAGAAGTGTAAAGTGATAAAGACTCAATCGGTTGGAATACAAGACCTGCTCTATAAGTCAAAGCGAATTTTTTCTGATTTGTTACATCGCTGTAATCATATTCTTCGATTCCGTCTTTCACCAAAGATGTTTTGAAATCCATATCATAAAAATCACCGCGTAAACCTAATAGTGCTTTTAATGAAGGAAGAATTTCAACTAAATCCTGTACATACAAGCTGTTAAGCATTTCATTGTAGATAGCAGCACTTGAGAATTTAGTTTGAATATCACCTTGATTCAAGATAGGATTAACAAATGCAACTGTTGCAAACAAACCATCACCTTCCATATCACTGAAAGTCTTTGATTTATATGAAGTTCTATCAATATACATCATTGAATATCCGGCTAATAACTTGTGCTTTAAACCACCTGTATTGAATGTTTTATTATAATCAATAAAATGCTGGAAAGTATTCGTATGGTGTGAAAACTTGAACGGGAATGCTCTGTTCAGACTATCCACACAGATATATTTTTTAGCACCGTTTTTCAGATAATACGTGCTATAAATAGGATCATCACTTGTTAAATAACTAAGGAACTCTGTAGAAAAATAGTCAATAATATCATGTGAATAAGAAGCCTTATACTTGATAGAAGCATTATCAGAATACTTATGATTATATTCTAACGATACGTTGTAATTATCATGCTTCAAGAAATCAGAAGGATCGTTGTATCTTTGCTCACGATCATATCCCGCAGGATAATCACCTTTGTTGTACAACAATTGATCATTAGCAGCATCGAAAACATCATTTGTCAACGTCGGAATACCTGTTTCTGTAGCATAGAAGTCTTTATTTCCACCAAAAGTAAAAGAAAGATCATTGTTATCATTGATGTTGTAGTCCAAACGCATATAACCGTTCAATGTTTTTGTAGCATAATCTCTCCAACCTTCACGGTCAGCACTACCAAAATCCAATCGGAAATTCACCTTATCAGACAAAGCACCACCTGCACCCATGGTTAATTCTTTGGTTTCCCAGCTACCATAAGTTGCTGCAAAGTTTGCTTTAAACTCATCACTTGGCTTTTTTCTGATAATGTTCAATACTCCACCAACAGCTGAGTGTCCGTAAAGAATAGAAGCAGGACCTTTTAGGTATTCGATTTTCTCAACTGCTGCCAAAGATGTAACAGGCGCACTGTTTGAGAAATTCATACGTTCATCACGAACACCATCCACAAGAATAACAGGCTGACCAAAACCTCTCATTTTGAATGTTTGGAAACCACCATATCTATCCACAGGCGCGATACCTGTTGAATAACGAACTGCCTCACCTACATCAGTAATTTGTCGTTGCTCAAGAAGGTCTGCACCAATCGTAGAAGTAGTAAGCGGCACATCCTTAATCGGAGCTAAAAGCTTCAGTGTTTCTTCAGCTTGACGTTTCTCTCTCTCGCCTGTAATAACTGTTTGCTTCAAGCTTTTCACTTTTCGCTTAAGTTGAATCGAAACCGGTCTCATTCCTGACTTCACCTTAATTCTGCGGCTTTCGCTTTTATACCCTGTGTGAGAAACAACGATAGTGTATGTTCCTTCGATTACATTTCCAATTTTGAACAAACCGTTTGCGTCAGAAACGCCACCCTTTTTAGTACCTTGTAAAATAATATTTGTTCCCGAAAGTGCTTTTCCTTTTTCATTTTTTACACTACCTGAAACCGTAACCTTTTCCTGTGCCAATAAGCTACTGACACTGAAAAGGATTGCCATAATTAATAAATTAAATTTTTGCATACTCAATTATTAGAATTAAAATTATAATCAGCACGAAAAACTTCTAAGACATGAAACCATGAATTGAGATATGCATATTAGAAAATAAGCACATAAAACAACACATTAACTTCTAACCCCGGAAGCAATTATTTACCATTCACTTTTGGCAGGTCTCCTGACTTATTCCGTTTTTCTATGCCTTCCCCTTACACATTCTGATTAAGAGTGACTTTGTAGTTAGAAAAACACCAATGGAACTTACAGTAGCGGGTACTGTTCCGGATTTTCACCGGATTCCCTATTATATTGATTTAAAAGATTTCTAAACCAATCACCAAAAGTCGGGGCAAAAATATAGAATAATTCTTGATAAACAAATCTATTTTGTATAGAATTATATTTCAGGGATTTATTCTATCAACAAAATCCTGAAATATGAGAAGCGTGGCTACTTTGAGTTAACTTCGTCCCCTTCGCAGCTTAATACCACTTTGGGTTCATTCCGGCTTCGGTTCGCTTTCGCAACGTAGCCCATACTTGCTAAGGCTTCCTTCCCACCCTGCCGTTACCAGCAACGCAGTTGCCCTCGCATTCACTTCTTGGCAGTTCAGTGTCAGGATTTCTCCCCCCCCTTCAGAATTGTTTGCATGCCGAGCAAACAAAAAGTATTGAAAATATTATTCTTCTAAACGAAACAAAACCAATATAGCTTTTTTTTATTATAAAATAAACAAAAAAACACCTACACCGAAACACTTTTCATAATTCAATAATACATTAACAATGCAACTCAAATCATATTTCAATATACTTTATGCCGTTCCACCGTGTCTTTTCACATATTAAATTCACTGGTTTTCAACATTTAAAACAGGTTTCATTTTACCATAGGTCTTTATAATTTACTTGATCCGGTTTGTTGTATCATAGCAAGGCACATACAAACATGGTTGTTAGTTTTACATTTACTAAATTAACTTTCCCCTTAAATTGAGTATCCCATTAATTTTTTATCTTTGCCCTCAAAGTTTTCTTCACACAAAAGAAGAAAATTAAAATCAATGTCTTTCTCAAAAAAATACGAAAACTAATTTCTTAAAAATTAACTATTTATGTTTTTATAATATGTTAAATTATAATTACATTGATTAAGTAATTAAACAACAAATAGAGATGCTATTATTGTACCATTGGAAATTTTACAGTTCAGAAAGTGGAAAAAATCTGTCCACTAAAAATAATGGATTTAATTGTAATTAATATTCAATAGTTAATTAGAGGATTTATTTTCCTCGCAATTTTTAGAATAATTTACGCTATGAAGACAAAAATAATAATTGTAAATATAATATTTATACTCTTCCTGTCGTGTACAAAAGAAATTCAGATGAAAGAACAGGATATCGAAAAAAGACTTGTCGTGAATGGATTAATTTGTCCGGATAGTTTAATATCAGTAAAAGTAAGTACAACGACAGCCATATTAGACAATCAAAATAAATTTGTGGAAAATGCAATTGTAAAACTTTTTTGTAATGGCACATTTATCGAAAATTTGACTTATAACGGCAACGGACAATATATTTCCGAAACAGTTTATCCTGTTGAAAATAAATATTATACGATAGAAGTTGAACGGGAAGGATATCCAACAATACGCGCAACTGACACTATACCCGAAAAAACGTTTATTACGCACGGTACTCATTCGGAAGGAAATACTTATGACGAATACGGCGACCCTCACCATGATTATGAAATTGTAATCGACGATAAAGAAAAAACAAATTTTTATGAACTGGTTTTTATTAAACAAGACTTTCCGAATCAATATATAAATAACTATAATATTTCGTACCAATCAGGTTTAAGTGTTGCAGATCCTGTATTACGTTCTGACAGTGAATTAGATTATTTGGCATGGTCATATATTTTTTCGGATAACTTTTTTAATGGGACAAAGTATAAAATGTTTAATAAATTTTCATCAACATCTGTAAGTGGAAAATATAATCAACCTATTGCACCGACAGCAAAAGATAGATATGCTATACTTCGCACAACCACCTCGGTTTATTATAATTACCGTAAATTTTGGCTTCGCCACAGCAACAACCAACAAATAGGCATTAGAGTTGAAGAGCCTTTGTTTATGTCACTTATTAATTCCCCTATTCCAATGTATAGTAATGTTGAAAATGGTTACGGCATATTTGCAGCTTATAATCAAACCCATTATAAACTTGAAGAGCTATGAAATATATCTTTGTTTTAATGAGTTTATTCACCCTTGGCATTGCGCATTCTCAAACAACAGTTTACGGTTTTATTGAAGACAGCCAAACAAAAGAACGATTACCCTATGCAAGTGTTTATGATTTGCATAGTAAAAAGGGAACTATTACAAATTCATTTGGTTTTTATAGCTTGAATTTACCCCAAAATGACAGTATTACACTAATTTTCAAATCAGTAGGATACACAAGTCAAACCGTTGCATTGCAACCTGATACTTCGATCAATTTGAATATTGAATTAACAAGCGGAGTGGAGTTATCGGAAGTTGTAGTAACTGCGAATAAAAACAGACTTAAAAATCCTGAAATGAGCACCTTGAATATCCCTGTTAAACAAATATCAGAAATACCGGCACTGCTGGGAGAAGTGGATATTATGCGTGCATTTCAGCTTATGCCCGGTGTACACGGAGGAAAAGAAGGAACAAGCGGAATATATGTACGTGGCGGAAGCCCCGACCAAAATTTAATTTTACTTGATGACGTACCGCTGTATTATGTTAACCATATAGGCGGATATGTGTCGGTTTTCAACTCCGAAGCAATCAAAAATGTAAAACTGTACAAAGGTGGTTTCCCCGCCCGATACGGAGGTAGATTGTCGGCAATAATGGATATCCGAATGAAAGAAGGCAATATGACAAATTATTCGGGTAACGTTTCCATTGGACTCATTTCAAGTAAATTTACAATAGAAGGGCCAATAACAAAAGGTAAAACTTCATTTATTGTATCTGCTCGTCGAAGTTTGTTTGATTTATTTACACGCGGGTATTCCTATCTTAATTCAGACAGGAAATCAACGGCAGGTTATGCTTTACACGACTTTAATGCCAAAATAAATCATATTATCAATAAAAACAACCGCATTTATTTTAGTGCTTATTCCGGTCGCGATAGAATATTTATCAAACAAAAAGGTTATGACAATCGTGAAAACTACCCATTTGATTTTCAGAGTAAAAATGATTTGAATTGGGGAAACTATTTATTTTCATTTCGTTGGAATCATATTTATACCAACCGTCTTTTTAGTAATTTAACCGTTGGATACACTAAGTTCTTTTATAATTCTCTTTCAGATATTTATAAAATTGAAAAACAATCAGAGAAGACAATTGGCACGCTGTCAAACCACTACTTATCGTCAATAAATGATTTGATAGCCAAAGTTGATTTTGATTACGTCTTAAATAAGCATCAAATAAAGTTTGGCGGAGGAGCAATACAGCATCGTTTTTCACCAACTATGAATAGAGTAAATCAATCCGGAATAGGTGATAATTCGATAGATACAACATTTGGAGCAAATACAATCCTACCTACCGAATTATTTATTTACTCAGAGGATAAAATTTCAGTAACAAAAAATTTAAGTTTTAATATTGGAGGATATTTTAATTTATTCTCAACAGAAGAACAAACATTTTGGTCATTAGAACCTCGTGTTATAGGGAATTTAATTTTAACTGATAAATTATCACTAAAAGCATCTTATTCAAAAATGAGTCAGAACGTTCATTTGCTTTCCAATTCTGATGCAGGATTGCCGACTGACTTGTGGGTGCCGGCAACAAAAAATGCACCACCTGAACAATCATCATTATTTGCTTTAAGTTTAGCAGGCGAATTAGGAATGAATATCGAATGGAGTTTTGAAACTTTTTATAAAACATTTGAAAATTTAATTGAATTCAATACGAATGCATCTTTTTTTACGGGAAATGCTGATTGGCAACAAAAAATAGAGAACAACGGACAAGGGAAAGCCTATGGAGCAGAATTGTTATTGCAGAAAAAAACAGGAAAAACAACAGGTTGGCTTTCATACTGTATTTCAAAAAATACG
>PDWJ01001397.1_pt1 | contig 29931 bp, 30 predicted proteins | sample 1430881 | NCBI WGS metagenome assembly PDWJ01 (sample SAMN01162460, study PRJNA174530) | Oral metagenome, whole genome shotgun sequencing project. | biome: Marine environment; feature: Marine mammal; material: Swab sample of the gingival sulcus; isolation source: swab sample of gingival sulcus...
AATAGGTTCATTTATTGGTAGTGATAATATATTCCTTAGTCCGGTTCAGAGTGACAGTTTACAATCGCTACATAATGATATTCATGATCTTTTAAAAGAGTATATCACTTCAGATTCATTATGTACACTTAATAAGTGGATACCACATATGACAATCGTAAGTAAAATAGGTTTAGTTAGTCTTAGTAAAATCTATAAATATTGTCTTGAAAATTTGGACTTTATTGAAGGTGAAGTAGTTGGTATACAGCTTATAAAAGTTGGCTTAGATGGATATGAGTGTATTTATAAAAAATATTTTGTTGAGGAGTTCTAATGAATAAATACTTTACTAAACCAGTAGGTAATAATTTGCAAATGAAGGTTAAAGATTACTTTAAAAACTTCAATAATATAGAAACATATAACCATACTCTTGATGTTCTAAGAGAAGTTGAGTCACTTTCACTAGTATATGATTTTGATATTGATAAATGTAGAACAGCAGCACTACTGCATGATGTTGGTAATGTGGTTGAAGCGGGTGATATGGCTCTGTTTTGTAAAGAGTATGGTCTTGAGGTTTTAGAAGGCGAAAAAAAGATACCAATGATACTTCATCAAAAGGCATCTAGAATAATTGCTGAGAGAGTCTTTGGTGTGCATGATGATGAAATACTAAATGCTATTGCATATCACAGTACATCAAGACCAAATGCCACTCTTACAGAGATGGTACTACTTGTATGTGATAAACTAAGTTGGAGAGATGAAGGTTATCAAGATTTTGTAGAGCAAATGAGAAAAGCGGTTAGTGTTTCTATAAAAGATGGTGTTTTATGCTATTTAAATGACTTGTATAATAAAAGAGACACTCTAGCATATTATCATCCATATGTAGATGAAGCACTAGAGTATTTTAATTCTATATAGTTAACTTGGTAAAGAAAAAAGTCTTAATTTTTACTCTTTACCTTTAGGAGGAAATGTATCCTCCATATCCTTTGTTATCTCAAAAAAATCTCCTCCGGGTCTTACTATGTGTTTGACCCATTCTCTTTTTATATGCCATAGATTTGCTTGAACTATAAATTCGTTCCAGTTATCAATAATAAAAATTCTATCCCAGCTGTCTACTATTTTCTTTTCAATATCGGGATACATTCCCTTGTATTTACCATCTATAAAGCTATATTCATCTGTTACATTTAGTGATTCAATTTTTTTATCGTATTCTGCTTTATCGTTATCATCTATAGGAATGTATAGATTGTTCAGTACATAATCCCACTTACCACCATCAAAGTAAATTATTTCGTCCTCTGGAACTTCAAGGCAGTATACAATTTCACCAGCAGTTGGTTTAAGGCAGTTATTCTTGCTAACAGAACACCATATAGGGTACTCTACCTTTTCTGGTCTAGTTACCTTTTTTTCTGTCATCTCTACAAACTTCTTATATTTATCATCAAAAAAATCAAAAATATCTCCCATGTGGAGCTTAACATATATTTCTTTATTAGTAATAACGCCCTTCTCATTTAATTCATATATTGAGTTTTCGTGTTGTCTAGTAAATAGGGTGATTTTATTCATAATAAATCCTTTCTAAATATAATATACCCCCTTAAGCTTCACTTAAGGTTCATATTTTATAATATTTTTAGAAATGAATAGCATTTCTAGTTAGTATAGACAAAGATAGGAGGTAATTTTTATGAAAAGGACGAGTATAGTTCTTGTATTAGTTCTTAGCATTGTAACAATTTTAGGTTCGTTTAGCATGTCATTTGCAGATTATAAATCTGTTAATCCTAGGGATGAACATTCTGCACATATTAAAGAAGTGTTAGAAAGGATCTATAAGAATAGAGCTGAGAGGATTAAGCTAATAAAAGAGAAAATAGAGAAAATGGTTCAAGATGGAATTATTAGTGAAGAAAGAGCTAATAAGATTCTAGAACTCATTAAAAAGTATGAAGATAAGCCTAATATTGACGACTGGAAAATGATTAAAGTTGAGTTGTTAAAAGAAAAGCTCGATAAGTTAGTTGAAAGCGGAGTAATCACTCAAGAAAAAGCAGATGAATTGCTTAAAATGATAAAAGAACACAAATGGAATCCTAAAACTAGAGGAATTCTAGGTGATCATTTTGAAAAAATCAAAGAAGCGATATTAAAGAGGGTTGAAGCTGGGACTTTAAGTAAAGAGAAAGCAGACGAGATACTTAAAAGACTTAGTCAACTTAAAGCTAATAAAGGAAAAAAAGTATTAAAAAATAGATTTGGTAAATTGGTGAAAAGTGGTGCTATATCTAAAGAAAAAGCAGATGAATTGATTCAGAAAATGAAAGATCACAAAAAGAATCCTAAAACTAGAGGAATTCTAGGAGATGATGTTCAGAGAATCAAAGAAGCCATTTACAAAAGAGTTAAAGATGGAACTCTAAGTAAAGAAAGGGCTGATAAAATAATTAAGAGACTTGATCAGCTTAAACATAACAAAGGAAAATACGTAATACCAGATAAAGCTAAAAAGCACTTAAAAGACAGAATTGAAAAAAGAGTTAAAGAAGGTAAAATCACAAGAGACAGAGCTAATAGAATCCTTAAGAAGTTCAAAAGAAGATAGTAAAACCTAAGTATTACCGCCACTAGTTGGTGGTAATACTTATTTGAAGAAATGCTTTAAAAAATATATAATTAAGAAAATGGGAGGTACTTACATGAGGATACTCTACGCTGAAGACGAAGTGGCTATTAATGAAGCGGTAACTACAATTCTAAAAAAGAATAACTATACAGTTGATAGTGTATATGATGGTGATGAGGCACTTAGTTATCTAAAGGTAACAGATTATGACATTATAGTGCTTGATATTATGATGCCAAAACTTGATGGTCTAAGCGTACTAAAGAGTATCAGAAGTAGAGGAATAAAAACTCCCGTTTTAATGCTTAGTGCAAAGGGTGAACTTGAGGATAAAATAGAAGGTCTTGACCTCGGCGCAGATGACTATTTAACTAAACCATTTGAAACTGAAGAACTTTTAGCACGCCTTAGAGCGATATCTAGAAGAGTGGGTGAGATAGTAAGCGATGATATAAGTGTATCAAATATTACGCTTAATAGGTCTTGTTTTGAACTCAGCTCTAAAGCATCTAAGAAGACATTTGTTTTAAGCAGTAAAGAGTATCAGATACTTGAGACTCTAATGACAAATCCAAGGAAGTTCTATACTAAGGATAGCCTCATGAATAAACTATGGGGGTATGACGTTGATACAGATACTTCTGTAATCTGGGTTCATATATCAAACCTAAGGACGAAACTAAAAGAGATCAATAGTTTGGTCGCTATAAAAAATAAGCGAAATGCAGGCTACTATTTGGAGATAAAAGATGAATAATAAGCTAAGAAAGAGATTTGTTATAGTTAGTACACTTATATCTTTTATAGTGCTTGGACTTATAATAGTTTTTATAAATGTTTCTAACTACAGAACTTTTTTAAAAGACAGAGATGATTATTTAAAAGAATTCGTAGATAGTAAAGTTGATATCAGAAATGAGATGATTAATTCATACATAAAAAAATATGATGATATATATGTAATAGACTACAATAAGAATATAAGAAAAGCTATAAATGATAGAAGAGCTGAAGCGTTAAAGAAACTTGCAAACAGAGTGTCAAAGGCTACAAATAGGAAAGGTGTACTTGATAAGTATAGGTTCTTTAACGATAAAGCTAATAAAAAAATATATTTAGTAAATATGCAAAGGGGATATAAAGTTTTTTATTCAACATTAACTAACTCTGTAATAGTACTAGTTTTAGCAATGATCTTTGTATTCATACTATCATATTTACTATCTGGTTATGTAATAAAACCAATTGTAGAGAGTCAAAAAAAACAGAAAAAATTTATTACTGATGCTTCACATGAACTCAGGACACCAATTACCATCATAAAAGCCAATACAGACGTACTTGAGTACGACTTAAAGGACAATAGAAGTGTGCAGAATATAAAGTCAGCTGCTGACAGACTGAATTTTCTAGTAAATGACCTTATATCACTTGCAAAGCTAGGGGAAAATAAAAAGAGTCTTTACGAGAAGTTTGACTCTTCAAGCGTTGCAAATGAAGTACTGGCTAAGTACAACGCTGCACTAACAAAGAAAGGTTGCACTTTGAGTGCTGAAGTTGAAAGCAAGGTAATTATAAGCGCAGTAAGAGAAGAGTTTATAAAGATGATAAATATACTAATGGATAATGCAAGTAAGTATTCTACCCCAGATACAGAAATAATCTTTAAACTCTATAAAAATGAAAACAAAGTATGTATTGAAACAATAAACTACGCTAAAGGATTAGAGCGTAGAGACTATAAAGAGATATTTGATAGATTTACAAGACTGGACAGTCATAGAAATGTAGAGAGTGGTGGAAGTGGAATAGGTCTTTCAATCCTTAAGTCTATTTCAAATAAGTATGGGGGTAATGTAAATGCTAAGAGTGATGGTGTTACCCTTAAGATAGGTGCATCAATACCTTTATAATAAAATCTAAGCCTAAGTGTTACTGTGCACTTAGGTTTTTTTGTGCTAATAATAGTTCTTAAAGGTATTACTTATTAAAATTAGATTTATATGATAAAATAATAGTAAGTAGGAGGGTGGCATGAAAGAGAGCGTTTTAATAAATGAAATACTAGAGATGTTTGATAAAGAAGGCGCCAGAGCTACCTATGAAAAATTACTAGAAGATTATAAGAAACTTAGTAATCCTAGTGCTAACATTTACCTATTTCTTGCATCTCTTGCTGCTTTAAATAATCTAAAAGACGAAGCATTAGAATGGCTTAGAATTAGTATTGAAGATAAGGGATATTGGTATAGGCCAGGAATGCTTGATGATAAAGACTTAAGCGCTATAAGAGATGAAAAGAAATTTATAGAACTAGTGAAACTCTCTAATACTAGATATAACTCTGCTTTTAAAAGGGGTAGTCTAAAATGCACCTGGTCAAGTAAGACTCTTGATAATATAGCACTTGTTATACATGGAAATAAGCAGGACAATAACATCAGCAAAGAGTACTGGGAAGGTGTTAAGTTAGGTGATTTTCAAGTAGAGTATTTACAGTCACCTGATATAGACTCTGAAGAGTTATGCTGGTGGAAGTATGATACTGATTATTCGGGGACTATACTTAAGCTACTCTCTAGCATTTCGTGGGATAGTTACAAGTGTAGAATGCTTTGTGGCTTTTCTTCTGGATGTAATGTGATTTTAAAACTAATAAATGAGAGTGACAAAGTATGTGAGAGAGTGTTGCTAATAGCACCTTGGGTAAAGCCATTAGATGATAAAATGGATAGTGTAGCGAAGTCAATTGCAGAAAGTAATACCCATGTATTTATAATATGTGGAGATAAAGATCCTAATACTCAGAGTGTAAAAAAACTGGAAAGACTGATAAAAGAATATGGTGGTTATGTTAAAGCTATTTATCTTGAAGGAGTCTATCACACATATCCTAATAATCTTAGTGTTTTAGTAAATGATATAGTTTTGGAGGATTTATGATAGTTAGAGATATAAAAGGTACTGATACTCATGCGATTTATAAACTCTACAATCTAGAAGGTTGGAAGAACTTTACTAAGGGTTTAGTAGGGGAACTCTACAGTAAATCACATTGGGTTATTATAGAAGATGATGGTGAAGTAGTCGGCTTTGGAAGGTATATCACAGATGGTGTGCTAACTGTTTATCTATGTGAAATCCTCATAGAAGAAAATCACAGAAGAAAAGGTATAGGTAGCAAGATTATTGAAGAAATATTTAATAGACATAAGGACTTAAGGATTGATGTGCTAAGTGATGCAGATGAGTTTTATGACAGTCTAGAGTTTAGACACTTAGGAAAGGCTTACCGAAGATATAAGTGGGGTTAGGTTTTGGAAATAAAGAATACTAGTTTAATTTCCTATGATAGGAACGGTTATGAAAGACAAGACATCAAAGATATTAATGAGATTGATTTTAACCATAAGGACTTAGTTAAGTGGTTTAATACATATGGAATAGTCGATAGAGAAGTTTTTAAAAAAGTTATTAGTAATAATAAATTAAATGATTTTCTGGTTAGACTTACATATGATGAATTCAGCAACAAGGTAATTGCGCTTGATGATACTCTATTCATTGCAATAGAGGTTTTTAGAGTGGATAATAAAACGTACTCAACTGAGAAGATGGTGTTTATAATAAATGATAACTCCATATGGAATATACAAGAAAAACACGGTGATTACTTTGATTGGATTAGAGAGTCTGTAACTAAAAATAGTGGCTCAATAAGATATAAGAAATCGGATTACCTATTCTTTTTGATACTTGACTCAATAGTTGATAACTATGAGAAAGTATTCCATAGGATATCTGATTATAATGAGCAGTTTTTTGCTACATCTAAAATAAAACCAACACCAGAATTTATCTCAATTATTGAAGATGAAAAACAAGAGATGTTTAAACTTAAGAAAGCTACATCACTTCTAAGAAATACGGTAAACAGATTATCTAATACTAAAATGAATGGCTTTAATACAGCGTACTATGATGAGATAAAAGAACAGATAAATAATCTTATTATAGATATAGATTTTGAATTACAGACTTTAAATAGTAACATTAACATGGTATTTAGTGTGCAAGGTCATCACTTAAATAAAGTTATGCAAACACTGACTGTATTTTCAATTATATTTATACCGATAACTTTTCTTACGGGACTTTATGGAATGAACTTTGTAAACATGCCTGAACTAAAGTCAGAAAATGGATACTTTATATTACTCGCTATAATGTTTATTATTACAAGTACTATAATACTCTATCTTAAGAAAAAGGAGTGGTTTTAATGGGCGTAACAATCAGAAAAGGTAGAGCGAGTGATTCTAATAAACTTTTTAACATGCTTTGTGAGCTTGATAAAGAGACAGACTTTATGATGTATGAGCCTGGTGAGAGAGCTAGTAATCAGTTTGATTCTTTTAAGAGTAAAGTAGAGGAGACTATATCAAATGGGGACTTACTATTAGTTGCAAAAGACGGTAGTGAAATAGTGGGTTTCTTGTCTGCTGAAAGAGGAAAGTTAAATAGAGTGTCACACACTGCCTATGTAGTAATTGGTTTAAGAAGTAGTCATCAAAACAAAGGTATTGGTAAAAGACTATTTTTAAAGCTAGATGAATGGATAAAAGATAATAAAATAATTAGAGTTGAACTCACAGTTGAACAGAAGAATGATAGAGCAAAACACTTGTATGAAATAAATGGATTTGAAGTAGAAGGTGTTCGAAGAAAATCAATGAATGTTTCTGGTGAGTTAGTTGATGAGTATTATATGGCAAAGATATATAGTTATTGAAAGGAGTAAATATGTTATTAGCAGAAGCACTAGTTATTAGAGGAGATATACAAAGTAAGATACAAGATTTAGAAATGAGACTTGAAGCTAACGCAGTAGTTCAAGAAGGTGAAAAGACTGCGGAGAGTCCAAGTGCGCTATTAAAAGAATTAGAGAAGTCATTAAAGAGTTTAGAAGAATTAGTTACTAAAATAAATCTTAGCAATGCTAAGACCTTTGATGATAAAGGGAATAGTCTTACTAGCCTATTATCAAAAAGGGACGTTCTAAAACAGGAGATTATGATTAAAAGAAATTTCCTAAGCGAAGCATCTTACACAGGAACAAGGGCTAGACAATCTGAGATTCTAGTTAAAAGCAGTGTAAACGTAGCTGATTTTCAAAAAGCTTTAGATAAGAAGTCGGCTGAGCTTAGAAAGCTAGACTTAAAGATACAAAGACTTAACTGGGAGAATGAATTAATAGACTAAAAAATATGGTTACTTTTAACGAAGCGAATGCAAAAAAACACTAATCAAATAGTTAAGCAGACGAAAGCTGCTAGAGTAAAACTCACTTTTAATTAGCTTTCAGCAAGTTAATAAGTGCATAAATACATTTTACTTTTATTACCGAGCATTGGTCGTTAAAACAGGGAGGGAATGGGGAAATGAAAAAATATGTTGGTATAGCACTAGTATTATTACTTATTATTTCATACATATCTATTAATAATAAAATTGATACAGGACTCTATGGACTAGATAACTATCACAAAGAGTTTAGTTTTAGTGATGAAAAGGAGTTTGTTGATCTACCTTCTTTTGGTCCGGATAGGTCTTTTATTGAGAATAGCAAACTCAAATGTCCTATAAGGTCGGGGGAACATAAAGGGCTTGGTAAAAAGTTTTGGTTTGCAAGACAAGGCGGTGAACCAAATGAGGCTGAAATAGAGTTCACTATCTGGCTTGATAAGAATTTCCAGAAAGACGGAGCAGAAAACGAAGTGGGTAAATTCTTTGGCTTTGAAGGTATTTATGATAATACAGCTGGATGGAGTGGAAGAAAGGTAACAAATCAAAATAGTTGGTCTGCTAGAATAGGGCATGCTAAAGAAAATAGCGAAGGTAAAATACCAATTGGACTTTACGTATATCATCCGGGGATGAAGTCCAAGTATGGAACTACAATAGATTTTAAATATGCAATAGAAAAAGAAAGAACCTATAAGTTTAAGTACTATATTAAGTTAAATGATATAGGAAAGAAAAATGGTATTATGGCGTTTTCTGTTGATGGTAAAGAAATATACAGAGATGAAAACTGGGTATTTAGAAAGTCAAATAAAGTGCATATAAAGTCTGTTTGGTTAAATGCGTATATTGGTGGAAAGACACCATCAAAGCATGATACATATATTATTTATGATGATTTGAAAATAAATTGGTAAAAAAATTCCCTAAAGATTTAACTTTAGGGAATCTTTCTATTTAGCTTCTAAATTTTTTACTATTTGAACAACTAGATCCATGCCTTTAGTTAAAGAAGACACTGGAATGAATTCGTATCTTCCATGGAAGTTATATCCACCAGCAAATAGGTTAGGACAAGGTAGACCCATAAATGAGAGTTTAGATCCATCAGTTCCACCACGAATAGCGTTTACATATGGTTCTATTCCAATATCTTTCATAGATTTCTTTGCAAGTTCAACTATATGCATATATGGTTCAATCTTTTCGCTCATGTTGTAGTATGAGTCTTCTAGTTCAAGTTTGATAATATTTCCATGTTTGTTGTTTAGATAATCAACAGAGTCTTTTATTAGTTTTTTCTTTGCTTCGAATTTTTCTCTGTCATGGTCTCTTATTATATAAGCCATATCAGTGTTAACTACATCACCATTAAAAGAGATTAACATAAAGAATCCATCATAGCCTTCCGTATGTTCTGGTCTCTCATTTGCAGGTAGCATTGCGTTAAGTTCCATACCAATTAACTGAGAGTTTACAAGTATGTCTTTTGCAGAACCTGGGTGAACCATCTTACCTTCAATGTTTATTTTTGCTGATGCAGCATTGAATGTTTCAAAGTTTAAATCACCTACAGGGCCACCATCTACTGTGTATGCGAAATCTGCACCAAACTTCTTAACATCGAATAAGTCAGCACCTCTTCCGATTTCCTCATCAGGTGTAAATCCTATTTTTATATCGCCGTGTTTTATTTCAGGATTATTTATTAAGTGTTCCATTGCTGACATTATAATTGCAATACCAGATTTGTCATCAGCACCAAGTAGTGTAGTTCCATCAGTTGTAATAAGTGTTTCACCAACTACATCTTTTAAGAAAGGAAACTCTTTTTCAGTCATAGTGTACTCATCATTTAGTTTTATGTCCCCACCTTTGTAATCAACAAATTGTGGTTTTACATCTTTACCTGAAGCGTCAGGAGATGTATCCATATGCGCTATAAAACCTACAGTTTCTATTTTTTTATCTGTGTTACTAGGTAGAGTACCATACACATAACCATTATCATCGCTACTTACATCAGCTAGTCCCATTTCCTTCATCTCATTAACTAAGTAATCAGCTAAAAGTAACTGTTTTTCACTTGAAGGGCAAGTACTACTAGTTGGATCCGATTTAGTATCAAAAGATACGTACTTTAGAAATCTGTCTACAATATTCATAAAACACCTCTCTTTCATTTATTCAAACTAGATAAATTATAGCATAGTTATATAGAATTTAGTAGTCCATTAATTAAGCTTAAAACTTATTTAATTTAACACATAAAAAATGGGGTATTTACTAAAGGAGTACGAACATAAAAAATAGGGAGAAGAAGATTGAAAAGATTAATAAATAATGATGCTATGTATCAAAAAGCAGTTGAAGTAATATCTAAAGCACTCAAATTTCCTGTTGTAAAGGTAGACAGGGAAGCTTTCTTAAGGAGTCAGTTTAAAGATAGTGAGTATATAGATATTATTATAGAAAAAGGTCCTCAACATGTATATAGCGTTGATACACTTAGGGATATGGCCGCAAAAATAATAAAGGAGACAACAAATAAGACGAGTATGATTTCTTTTATGTCAGGGCTACCAGGTAACCCACTTGTTTCACTTGCTGTAGGATCAGCTGATGTTGTTCAGTTCTTTGGTTTTGCACTAAGCCTTGCTCAACAAATAGCCTACCTATTTGGTGAGTCAAACTTAAGCTTAAATAAGGCGGGCGAATTAAGTGATGAAGTAAAGGCTAAATACATAGTGTATCTAGGAGTAATGTTTGGAGTCTCTGGTGCGATTAGAGTTATCCATATGTTCTCTAGAGAAGCTGGAATAAAAATGGGGAAAAGCCTTGCTACAAAGACGCTTACTAAGACAATGTGGTATCCTTTTGTAAAGAAGATAGGCTCTAAAATAGGTAAGAATATAACTAAGAAAACTGTAGAGAGAACTGTAATTAAAGCGGTTCCTATAGTTGGAGGAGTTATTTCTGGAGGTTTAACATATGTTACTTTTAAACCTATGGGGACAAGACTTGCTGATGCCCTTGCCAATGAACTAGAGTGTGGATGTCAAAACAAGCCTATTTATAAAACTGATTTTATAAAGCCGAGGAAGTATGAAGAAGAAATAATTGAAATAGAGTATGAGAAAGTCGAGGAAGATTAATGATGAAAAATAGAACTATAAGAGTTACAGGGAATGGAAAACTAAATATAAGACCTAATCTAACTAAGGTCTCTCTAGTAGTTAAGGGAAAGTCTGAAAAGTTTGATGAGGCTGTTAATAAATCATCTATAGATACAGATAAACTTAAAAGCATTATAGAGTCACTCGGTTTTGATAGAAAAGATATTAAAACTGTATCGCTTGATGTAGATCCAGATTATGAATCATATACTGATAAAGATGGTAGCTACAGAAAGCGGTTTATAGGCTATAAATATGCTCACAGAATGTACATAGAGTTTCCTATTGATAATAAGAGACTATCAAGTCTAGTTTATTCATTCGTTAAATCTAACTTAAGCCCTGAGTTTAGCATTGATTATACAATTGGTAGTGCTAGGAGAGAAGAGTATAGAGTTAAGATTATTGAACAATCTGTTCAAAATGCTAAAGATAAGGCAGATGTATTAGCTAGATCGGCTGGAGTTAAGCTAGGTGATATTATAAATATTGACTATTCTGATAAAGCGATAGATTTTTATAGTAGGAGCATGGACTATAGTTTAGAGGGAGCTAAATTACTTAGCAGTGAAGCTAGTATAGATTTTGATATTGAGCCGGATGATATCGCTATAACAGACAATGTAGACATAGTGTGGGAAATACTTTAGTAGGAGCTTTTATGAAGATATTAATTGGTACAACAAATCCTGCTAAGGTTAAGATGTTTAAGAGTTTTCTTGATGACTGTAATGTTAGCTTTTATACTCTAAGTGATCTTAATATCACAGATAAACCAAGTGAAATTGGGAGGACACCAGAAGAGAATGCGCTTATCAAGGCTAAGTTTTATGGCAAATACTTTGACATAGTCATATGTCATGATTCAGGGTTATATTTTGACTCTCTATCACTTGATGACACTAGGCAACCTGGTTTAAATGTCAGGACTCCTAGTGGTATGGAGAGCCTAAATGATGAAGAGATGATAGAGTATTACTCTAAACTTGTTAACTCCCTAGGTGGAAAGGCTTTGGCTTACTACTTAAATGGTATGGCAGTTTACAGTAATGGAAAGCTATTTTCGTTTATGGAAGAAAAAGACTCTGCAATTGACCATTCATTTTATATGGTGGATAAGGCATCTTCAAAAAGGCATCCAGGTTGGCCACTTGATTCGATATCCCTATACAAGAACACGCTTAAGTATTTTGTAGATACACCTGATGAATCTTATGACGATAATAGAGTTAAATACAAAGGGGAAATGATTTGGTGTGATTTTTTAAAGAGGTCTTTAGATTTATAGTAATCTAAATACTAATTGGATATAAAGTGTGGAGGAATTATGAGAAGAAAAGATAGAGAAGTAGTTGATACAGAAAAAATCGAAGGGGTAGTATCAGAATGTGAGATCATAAGGCTTGGCTTTATCGATAAAGATGAAGTATATATAGTTCCAATGAACTTTGGTTATATTAATGATAACAGAGAATATACTTTTTTCTTTCACAGTGCTAGGGAAGGCAGAAAAATTAATCTTATAAAACAAGGTAAAAAGGTCGGCTTTGAAATGGAGACCAATTATAAAGTTCATTCAGCTGACACTGCTTGTAAGTTTTCATCTAGTTTCAAAAGTGTTATTGGGACTGGAACGGTTGAGATAATAGAAGACAGTGATGAAAAGAAATATGCACTTAATAGGATAATGCTTCATAACTCTGGAGAGAGTAACTGGGATTTTGAAGAGAAAGCTTTAGCTAAAGTTTTGACATTTAAACTGAAGGTTATTAATATGAGTTGTAAAGAACATAAGTAATACATCCTTTGATTCTTTAAAGAGTTGAAGGATTTTTTGTTTGCTAAAATGTTTTATTAGCTCATATAAATATGATATAATGTCTTTACTAATTAGCTACTGATAGCTATAAAGGTATTTAATTGCTTTGATTAAGACTAATAATGGAGAGAAAATATGCAAAATTCACTAAGAGTAAAAATATTTCCTATTAACATTAAGTTAATAGAAAAATCTGGAATCGGTAGAGCTATAAAACATCAGAATAGAGCGCTTGAGCTTAATGGAATTCATGTTTCTAAGGATAACTATTTTGATATTGCACATATAAATACATACACATTAAATGCATTGAGTTTTATAGATGAATGCAAGGATAGAAATAAGAAGATTATTATTCATGCACATTCTACTGAAGAAGATTTTAGAAATTCCTTTATGTTTAGTAACGAATTAGCACCTCTTTTTAAGAAGTGGCTGATTTATATATATAATAAGGCAGACTTAATACTCACTCCAACACCTTATTCAAAGCAGATTATAAAGTCATATGGTGTAAAACCAGAAATTATTGATATATCTAATGGAATTGATACAACTAAATTTGTGTATGAGAAATCAAAGGGAGATGATTTTAGAGCTAAATATGGTTTTAATTCTGATGATAAAATAGTTATGTCGGTAGGACTACAGATTAGAAGAAAGGGCATCTTTGACTTCGTAGAGCTTGCTAAGAGTATGCCTGAGTACCATTTTGTATGGTGTGGGTACACTAATCCAACGATAATTCCTAACGATACAAGGGAATTACTTCAAACTAATCTACCTAATCTCCATTTTGTTGGCTTTGTAGATGATATGGTGAGTGCATACTCCGCAGCGGATCTATTTTTTATGCCATCTTACGAGGAAACGGAAGGAATAGTTGTGTTGGAAGCGCTTGCTATGAAAAGGCCAACACTTCTTAGAGATATAGATGTATATAAGCCGTGGCTTAAAGACGGTGAAAACTGTTATATGAGAAGTAACAATGATGAATTCAAAGAAGTAATAAATGAGGTGTTAAGCAATGGAGCCTCAAGTGAAATAATAGAAAATGCATACAAAGTAGCGATGGATAGAGATATAGAGAAAATAGGTTCTAGATTGAAGGAGATATATACTAGTCTAGTTAGGAAGTAAATTATAGTATTGTAGGTGATTTTATGGAACTTGGTTATAAAAAAAGAAATTTATATTTGGTAATGGCAATTACTTTATTAATTATGGTGATTGCACTTTGGCATGATTTTAATGGTGTCCTTGAGGGACTGACAAAGGCTAATATTAATTGGTTATTATTAGCTGTATTTTTAATATTTTTATTCTGGTTTTTCGAAGCACTAGCATACTATATTATTTTTAAAGTTACAGTAAAAAAAATAAAATTCTTTCTTATAATGAAGCTTACTGTTGCAACTCAGTTTTTTAATGGTGTCACCCCATTTGCAAGCGGTGGACAGCCATTTCAAATATACATATTAAATAAAAAAACTAAAGTGAGTTATGGAAAAGTAACATCGGTATCACTACAAAATTTTATAGTCTACCAGATATCGCTTGTCCTATATGGCCTCATTGTTTTGCTTATACACTTTACATCAAAGTCTAACTTGATAAAGTCTGATGGGCATATGGACCTTTTAATTCTTATAGGCTTTTTGCTTAACTTTCTTGTAATAGCTGGACTATTGATTATATCTAAGTCAAAAAAACTGAGCAAGTTTTTGAGCATTAACATATTAAATTTTTTAGGTAAAATTCGAATAGTAAAAAATGTTGAAGATAAGAGAGAGAAAGTAGTTGCTTTTTTGCATGAGTTTCATGATACTATCGAGGAATTGTCATCTCACAAAAAAACATTCTTACTTACGATTTTTATAAATCTTATTAAGTTGACTGTCTTTTATAGTGTTTCATATGTGTTATGTTTATCTGTAGGTTTGTATGATATTAACTATTTATCAGTTATTCTCGCTAGTGCATACACTATGTTGATAACATCATTAGTTCCACTGCCAGGAGCTAGTGGAGGAGCAGAGTTAGGATTTTTAGCATTTTTTGGTTCGATAATACCAGGAAGTACTGGCACTGCAATAATGCTACTTTGGAGATTTATTACTTATTATGTAGGTCTTGCTTTTGGCTTTTTAGTATTCACGTTTGGATTTAACAAAGACGAGACAATTACAGGTATATAAATAAAGGAGAACTTATGCGAATAGGACTATTTACAGATGGATATAAGCCACAAATAAGTGGGGTTACAACTTCAGTTGAAATGTTGCGCAACGAACTAATTAAAAGAGGCCATGAGGTCTATATAATTACAAATACGATGCCAGATTTTGAGCTTAATGATGAAGAAGGCATAATTAGAATGACATCTATTCCATTTAAGAAATGGAAGGAGCTAAGGATAGGTATACCAATATCACCTGAAAAGACGCGTTTAATAAAGAGTTTGAACTTAGATGTAATTCATACTCATACAGAGTTTTCTATAGGTCTATATGGAAAATACTTTTCTAGAAGTTTAGGACTACCTCTAGTTCATACTTATCATACAATGTATGAGGATTATACTCATTACATATACACTTTAAAACCAGGTCGTGAATTAGTAAAAGGTTTTGTAAAAAAAGTTATGAGGCAATATGTAAAGGACTGCGATATGGTCATTGCGCCTACTAAGAAAACCAAAAATGCACTAAGGTCTTATGGTGTAAAAAATGAGATAAGAATACTCCCTACAGGGGTTGATATTAACCATTTTGAGAGGGTGCCTAAAGATGATGAGAGAGTAAAGAGTATAATGCAGAAATACTCTATAAATGAAGATGACTATGTGCTTCTTTTCCTTGGAAGAGTTTCAGAAGAAAAGAGCATTGATGTAATATTTAGAGCAGTACAAGGCGTTAGAGAAAAAAAAGAAAACATAAAAATGTTAGTAGTAGGAGATGGTCCTGAAAAAGCTAAGCTAGAAATGTACGCAGAGGATTTAGGTATAGATGATATCACTCGTTTTACAGGACTAATTCCCCATGAAGAAGTTCAATACTATTATAGCGCTGCTGACCTATTTGTAAATGCATCTAAGACAGAGACTCAGGGACTTACGATTCTTGAGGCTATGGCATCATCACTTCCAATAATTGTCTACAATGACAGTAACATTGAAGAAATAGTTGATGACAATATTACGGGTAGATTATTTAATGACGATGATGAGTTCGAATCTAAAATATTTGAAGCGATAGACAAAACTGAAGAAACAAACAGGTTAAGAGATAACGCGCTTATAAAGATTAAAGAGCTGTCTAAAGAGAAGTTTGCTGAGGGTGCAGAGAAAATATATCAAAGCGCAATAAGTAAGTATAAGTCTAATAAAATGATGAATAAACTCAAAAACCAAAATATATACAAACATTTTTCAATACTACATAGGCAGTTCGAGACTTATATATCAAGAGAAATGAGTGAATATACCCTTTTAAACTTAGAATATATAATAATTGATAATATGCCAAGCGAAGCTACAATAGAGAAAAACAGATTATCTAATGATTTAGCGATTGAATTAGGGGAACTAAATAAAATGATAGCTAACCTAAATGATAAGGGGTATATTGAGTTAATAGGAGAAGATAAGGTTAAACTCACTGATAAGGGAGATGAATTAAAATCAATAGTAATAGAAAAGTTTAATGACTGGATTAATATTGTATCAAAAGACATTAGAGAAGATATTGTAAAAAACACATTTGATAGCCTAGATCAGTTCTCAAATAACGCTATCAAAGAGATGAGTATAAAGAAATAGAAATGTACAGTTTAAATAGCACTTGGTAAAAACCAAGTGCTATTTTTTAATTACTTTATTACCTTCCAAAGCTTCTTCTTAAGCTTCATTTTTCCCGTCTTACTTTTGTATACAAATTCATACTGATTTGGTTTGATTATCTTAAGTATATAATAATAGTCCGCTCCGCTTTTTCTATCTGTTTTAGAGGGGAATAGGTAAACATATTTTGAGTCGTTTGAATAATAGCCTTTTGTTATAGGTACACCGATAGATTTCCAGTCACCTTTAGTCTTAAAGCGTCTACCTTCATTGAACTCAATTATAATCGAGCTAGGGCTCCCATATGAAAATTTACTTAGCCTTGCGCTCCCATATATATATTCAATACCATAACCGTATCTTCCGTTGTATGAAATAGGTTTTTGCATTGATGTGCCTTCAAGCCCTGTGTCAATTGAAATAGCCTCGTTTGGCATACCTTCGGGTACTAGAGTATGATACATATAAATGTCTGCTTTGTCTGTTTTAGGCAGTTTAAGTTTATCATTTAGTATTCTTTTAGGGAAATAGCCACTTGCCTCTTCTTTACTCGGTGTAATGAATTTTATATCAGTTATAGATACATAATTATTTTCTTCTGAAAATGGGATTATGTATATAGGTTGACCTTTTTTCTTATCATTTAATTTGTGTATTATAATATCTCTACCATATCTATCCTGCTTAGGAAATCTCATATTAGTTGATGTGCAGATGAGTCCTATAGCATCTGGTGGTCTAGATAGCATTGCCATTTGTAGACTGTTCTTACCAAGTGTCAATAGTTTGAAATCTCCAGGTAGATTGAGTATTTTCTTATCATAAGGAAGCTGCAATTCATAGTTCTCATTTGTCTTAGCTTTATATATAAGCAGATCATTATTTTTATATAGTTTATTAAAGTTGTCTAATACATACTTTATAACTTCACTCTTTTTTTCTTCAGTCACATTTTTATTACCTTGATATTTCATAATATAATGATCAAGATACAAATTCATATGGACTTTTATTGAGTATATAATTCTCTTCTTTTTGAGTCCTATTTTCTCTATTAGTTTTTCAGTTGATATATATTTTATTTTGCCGCTTGAAACGTCAAAATTGTATGATTTAACAACATTATCAGTAGAAAAATCATATCGAATAATAACTGATAAGATGCCATTGTAAACGTATGCATCGTAATCAACAGTATTATACTTTGGTGGTGATTTTTTGATAAAGTCTTGTATCTCTTTATTCACTTTCTTGATGTACTCAGAGTCTTCTCTTATAAATGGTATCCTGTATTGATCAAAATCGTTAGTATACCACTTTTTCTTAATACCAGTATATCTATCTGTTTTATAATCGCGCTGTAGTTCAAATTTTCTATCGCCTTTTAAACCAAGTTTATTAACATCAAATAAAGTTACATATTCATTTGCATCGAGAACGGTTTTTTTAGCATCATACCCACTAACCTTAGGCTTTTCTTCTTTAATTATTTCTTTTGTTTTTTCCTGTTTTTCATCCTTTTCAATCTTTTTAGTAGAAGCATTCTCTTTTTTCACTTGTTCGCCACAGCTGTTGCAATAGTTGCTATCTTTAGGTATATTTGCATTACATTTAGAACACTTTATTGATGTGCTGTCTTGCTTTGTGGTTTCTTTTTTATTTTCATAATTACAAGATGTGTTAATTAAAGCAAATATCAAAATGAAAATAAACAAATGTTTTTTTTTCATAAACTCCTCCTATATATTAAATTATATCATACTCAAATTTGATTAAACTGGTATGATATAATATTTTACGTGGAGGTAGCATATGGATTTTATAAATAATATAAAGATTGCTGAAAAAACGCTAAAAATAATAGATAAAGGCAGCTATGTTACTGATAGTAAAACATTTTACTTGGATGACTACTGTACTGAAAGTATATACTGCGTAGAGGTTTTTGATAAAAAAAGACTTGAGTCAATAATAAAATCCGGTAAAGATAGTTTTTATAAAACAGATTATTGCAAAATAGCTATAGTAAATGAAGACTCTTTTGTTGCAGCTAGGCCATTAGTAAAAAAAGGTAAGACCGCAGTTATGAACTTTGCCAATGCACTGAACCCTGGTGGTGGTTTTTTACAAGGTGCTAAGGCTCAAGAGGAAGCGCTTTGTAGAACTAGCACACTCTACGCTTCAATATCATCAGATAAAGCGAGTGAAATGTATAGATACAACCTCGAAAATATTTCTCCACTTGATTCAGATTATATGTTGTTATCAAAAAGTGTGGTGGTATTTAGAGATAAAGATTTTTCACTACTCACATCACCATATGAAGTTTCTGTAATTACAATACCTGCACCAAATAAGAGTGGAAGGGCAAGAAATGTTTCTCAAAATGAGATAGATAAGTTGATGATTGATAGATTGAACAAGATGCTCTTTATGTTGGCATCGGAAGGCTATAAAAATCTTGTTCTTGGAGCATGGGGATGTGGTGTGTTTGCTCATGAGGCTAAAAGTGTTGCAGGGTATTTCTATGAATTATTGGTTGATAAAAAGCTAATGAAACACTTTGATAATATTACATTTGCGATACTTGGAATAGGTAACAAGATCAACGCTTTTAAAGAAATATTTAAGGGAGAAATATGATATAATTGTCTTGTTAGAACTACGATATTAGGAGAATAAGAATTGATTAAGAGACTTAGCATTTACTATAAAGAGATGTTTCCGATTATTCCTCGTCTATTACTTGGTATAATAGTATTTTTAGAGATACATTTTTTAATACTATTAAATTATGGCGTAAGTAACTTCCGTTTTGGTATACAGGAGTTTGTTGCTATATACACAATTTTTGCATTCTATATGTGGTTAAGAATAGCAGATGATTTTAAGGATTATGAGCATGATAAGAGGCTTTTTTCAGATAGACCACTTCCAAGTGGAAGAGTAAAGAAGAAAGACCTTTTTATTAGTTGCTTATTTTTTGAGTTAGTAGCTATTGTATTAAATCTATTGTATATGAATAATTTATTGTTTTTCATAGTGCTCTATGGTTATGGTTATTTAATGAGTCGTTGGTTTTTTCATAAGCATAAGATACAACCTAATCTTATTCTTGCAGTTATAACTCATAATCCGGTTCAAATATTTGTAAATCTATATGTTATATCATTTACCATAATAAAGTACAACCTGCGATATGACACTTGGGTTGTATTGTTAGTTATGTTTACACTTTACTTTCCATCTCTCATTTGGGAGGTTAGCCGTAAGATAAGGGCGCCAAAGGATGAAACAGAATACACAACTTATTCGAAGATTTTTGGCTATAAGAAAGCGACTATATTTGTTGCAGTAATAACCATAGTTGATATACTTACAAATATAGCACTAGTTTATCAACTAAATATTTATTTTATTGCACTGCTTATAATGCTTGTGTCAATAATGACAATACAGTTTAAACGCTTTATTGATGATCCAACTAGGTTTGAACTAGTAAAGCATGTAGAGATATATACATATATACAAGAATCGCTTATGATTCTTGCTATTGGAATATACTTAGTTTTTGGTAGGTTTTAATGAAAAGTACGAATCTAATAAAGCTCAGAGAAAATAAAATAGCTGTACCATACTTTAAGGTAATACGCGCTGATTCAAATGGGAGAATTATTCTTCCACCTGATTATAAAGAAGGACTCGCAAATATTATCGCTGTAAGGTCTGATTCTTCTTTAGAAGACGATGAAGGCTTTAGTTTTGCTGGTATATTTGAGAGCTTCTTAATTATTAATAAAGATGAAGCTGAAATGTATATACAAAAGTGTGCTCAGTCAATGCACTCAAAAAAGGCAACTGAGTATATAGAGGCAAGTGGAATTGATAAAAATGAACTGAGCATGAATGTAATACTACAGGATATGGTAATAGGCGATATATCAGGAGTGCTCTTTTCGTCTAACCCTCAAGGGATACTAAATGAGACTGTGATAACTGTTGCCAAGGGTACTTGTGATATGGTTGTTGAAGACAAAGCTGAAAGCACTACTTACTATTACAATACCACTGATGAAAAGTATTACTATGTAGGCAGTGAAGATATACTATCAGCTGATAAGATAAAGGAACTAATTGAACTTTCAAATAATATCAAGAAAACACTTGATGAAGAGCTAATTGATATAGAGTTTACTATTGCAAATGGTAAGATTTTCATATTACAGGCGAGGCCAATTACATCTATAGATACTAGTAAAATATATGTTTATGATAATAGCAACATTGTGGAGAGCTACCCAAATGTATCTCTTCCACTTACAATTTCATTTGCTAAAGAGATATACACTGGCGTTTTCAAAGGTGTTGCAAATAGGATAGTAGGTAGGACAGCTTCAAGTAAGTTAAGGACAACACTTGAGAATATGGTGGATTCTAAAATGGGTAGAATGTACTATAGGATAGATAACTGGTATGATGTGCTAAAGGCACTACCATTTAGCAAAAGAATTATACCCGTTTGGCAAGATATGCTTGGAGTTAAAAATCATGAATATAATGATAACAGTGTAGGGATAAGTGTTTTAGATAGATTTAAAGGATATTATAACTTTTTTGTTGCACTAAAGGATTCGCCTAAGAATATGAAGAAGTTAAACAACACTTTTATAGATATTTATGAAAAATTTAAGAGGGAAATAAGTACTGAGCTTACTACAAAAGAGTTAAGTAACTTATATGTCGAAATCAGTGAAGAACTCTTTAGTATATGGGATTTAACTTTAATCAATGATATGTATGCATTTATTTTCACGGGAATACTTAAGAAGAAATTGAAGAAAAAGTATCCTGAAGACTATGAGAAAAGAATAAATGATATGATTTCAGGGGTCATAAATATAGAGAGTCTAAAGCCTATTGAGTCACTAGAGAATTTGGTTTACTTATATAAAACTGGAAGTGAAAAGTACGAAGAGGCTTTTTACAAGCATATTGATGAGTATGGAGATAGAGTAGTAGAAGAATTAAAACTCGAAACGAAGACATTTAGGACGAATCCAGAACTGCTTACAAAGCTTGTTAAAGAGTATAGCTTGAAAAGCCCTATAAAAGATGACTTTAAAGATAGAGGGTATGATGATTTAAAACACGAATTTTTTTCAAAACGCGCTTTAAAAGGTATAAGACTTAGAGAAGAATCTAGGTTAAACAGAAGCAAGATATTTGGAATGCTTAGGACAATTGTTTTAAAACTAGCAGACCAATATAAACGAGATAATATAATAGATGAAATAGATGATATCTTTTATCTAACGCTTGATGAAGTCTTTTCATTAATTAAGCAGTCATATGAAGTAAAAGGTCTTATTGAAGACAGAAAAAAAACATTTGAAATATATGCTAATCTCCCTGATTACAGTAGGTTGATTCTTACAAATGATAAGGTTGATAAAGTTCATCCTATTGTAAATAGTAGAGTATATAAAAGCGCAGGGGGTAGATTAATAGGAACCATTTGTTCAAGCGGAAGAGTAGAAGCAGAGGCCGTTGTTATAAGTAAAGCAAGTGATGCGACAAATACAGAGGGTAAAATTATAATCGCTAAGATGACAGACCCTGGCTGGGTATATATAATTGCAAAGGCAAAAGGTATAGTAACAGAAAAAGGTTCTATACTATCTCATACAGCGATAGTATCAAGAGAACTTGGTATACCTGCTGTTGTTGGAGTTAATGATGTAACTGAAATAATTAAAACTGGCGATAGAGTTTTACTTGATGCTGATAGAGGAATAATTGAGGTGATAGGTTGAATTTAAAATGTATTCAGTTCGACGCAGAAGAAAAGTATATAGATGATTTTATAGGTCTAGCTCACAAACTATATGATAGGTCTACTTTGACTCAAAATGATAGTGATTTAATGAGTTTATTAAAAGGTAAACATGTGCTTAGTGATGATTTTGTTTTGCATAAGTTCTGTATATATGATGATAACAATATAGTTGGTAGATTCGCTTTTACAGAGTATCCTAATGACGACACTATTTACATTGGATTTTTTGAGTGTATAGATAATTCTGAAGTTGCGAACTTCCTATTTTCTAATGCATCTGAATATGCCAAGCTAAATGGTTTTAAAAAAATAGTAGGACCTTTAGATGCTTCTTTTTGGCTAAAATATAGACTTAAAATAAATGAGTTTGATAGGCCATATACTGGTGAACCATACAATAAGGACTACTATTACAAACTATTTACTCAAAATGGGTATATCGTTAGAGAGCGCTATATATCAGCTGTCTATAAAAGCTTGGATAAGTCATATAATAGTCAGAAGTTCGATCGTATACTTAGTGATTTTAGAAAAAAAGGTTATAGGGTAGAGAGTCCTGACTTCAGTAAATGGGATGAGATGGTCTTGGATGTGCATAGACTGATTAATAAACTATACAGTGACTTTCCGACATATAAACCCATTTCGTTATCAAGCTTTTCTAAACTCTTTTCTGATTATAAAAAGATTATAGACCCTAAAATGGCAAAGATAACATATTATAAAGGTGAGGCAGTAGGTTTCTATATTAGCATTCCAGACTATTCAAACAGCGTATATTTAAAGCCAAGTATAAGTAACATTATAAGTATACTTAAGGCAAGGTATTTTCCTAAGTCGTATATAATGCTCTATATTGGTGCTAAAAGAGAACATCTAGGGGTAGGAATTGCTATGATTAGCGCGATTATGGATGAACTTAAAAGAAATGGGCGCGTCTCAATAGGTGCGCTTCAAAGAGTTTGTAACAAGAGTCAGAACTATGTAAGAGAACTCATAGTTAAAAAATATGAGTATGTGCTTTTAGAGAAGGAATTATAGTTAAGATAAGAAAAAAATGTAGGATAACGCTTTGAATTATCATATAAGAGAAAGGATAGTGGTATGAGTTTTAAAAGGATTATTGTTTTACTTCTCTTGGTTTTATTAGTATCAGGATGTGCTCAGATAGCATCTGATGATACTAAGACTGAAAAGACTCCAAAAGAAGAGGTAAAAAAAGAAGAACCTAAGAAGGAAGAAACTGTTTATGATAATAGCTTAATTGAAGAGTATATTTCAAAATCTGGCAAATATGATAATGGAGAATATGAATACTTATATAAGGTTCCAAGACTAAAATCTGATAGTAAAGATGCTAAAGAAATCAATGCAATTATTGATAAAGATATACGCAAAGACATTGATGGTGTAAACAGTGAAAGTGAATATCTAAGTGTTAAATATTATAATATAAACTGGAAGAGTTATTGGAACGGTAGCATAGTATCGCTTGTTATAAATAAGAAAATGATAGGCGGAGAGGTAGAAGACTATCTAGTTTTCACATATGATTATAAAACAAACAAGCGATTAAATGATGAAGAAATACTGAAACATGTTGGGATTACGAAAGAAGAGTTTTTAGAAAAAGCTAGAGCTCAGGTTGCAAGAGACTTTGATGTGCGTAGGCGTTATCAGCTTGATGATGAGTCAATAGCCAACTACTATAAAAGGCAACTTCCAATAAGGGCACTTGAAGTTTCAGAAGTGGCTTTGAATGATGATAAGGTCAAAATATATTTGAATAAAAATGGTATTGATATGATTTCAAAAGCATATTCAATAGAGATGCCTATGGGAATAAATATGATACATAAAATAAAATTGGATGAAAAAGAGGATTTTGTTACAAAAGAGGTATCTAATGAATATGTCAAGGCGACTTTAAAAGACAATAAAGTCTTTGTTAGCTTTATTAATAAGGAATATGCAAATTCACATTTTAGGGATAAAAATGAATTTCTCGAAGTTGGAAAAGAGTATAAAGTTGATGGGGTGTATTCAAAATATAATAATATAAACTTAGGTTTCGATAGATATGATTACTATCCATATATTGTTCTTACAACAGATAAAGGTACTTTGGAACTTGTAAACCTTGCTGGAGCTAGATATGGCTTAATTTCAGCTGTTCCTGTACCAGGTATAAAGAATATTACAAAAATATATAACAATGATAAAGAAGAACTATTTGCAGATGATGTTGAAGGAAATAAACATAATATTACCAAGTGGATAAGGATAGCTGACCATGGATTTCCAAAGAGATTCTTAAACGGGAATAAGCTTTTATCGGAGGAAATTGAACATAAGGGTGATAATGGAGAAACTTATAAGAATGTTTATAATCTGTATGCTGATAGTAGCAAACTAAATATTTCATATGATATTTCGAATGAAAAATTTAGCTATGCAGGTAATTACACTTTACTCGGTATGAATTCAGAAGGACTAGTATATGGTTTTTATCTAGCTAACCAAAAAAAGAAGACAAATGGATATTCTGGAGTACTTTCTATTAACCTTGTTTTAGAAAAAGACGATAATGTTTATGAATATGATAAGGCGATGATAAAAATACTTAAGGGTAATGACATATTTGATAATTCAAATCAGTGGATAAAATTTAGAATAGAAAACGAGACTTAGGATGACAAAAGGAGTATATATGAAAAAAACGACTAAGAATTATAGTAAAAAAGAGATTAAACTAGGAAGAGAACTTTTAAAATCAGGATATGAAGAAGCTAGAAAAACTATCGTGAGTGAAGACAAGATTGATAGACTTCTTAAACGTGCTGAAAAAAAACTTAATTCCATACCAAATTTTGGTGAGAAACTAGCAGATATACCGATTTTAATCAGGCTACTTAGAAGTTATTTTTCAGGCGAATACAAAGATATACCTATTGGATCTATTATAGCTATTGTTAGTGCGCTATTATACTTTGTGAATCCTATTGATTTTATACCAGATTTTATAGTAGGTGTTGGTCAAATAGATGATGCTTTAGTTTTGTATGTATGTTGGATTTTAGTTAAGCATGATATTGAAGAATATAAAGAGTGGAGTGAAGACAGAAACAGTTTAGAAGAATAAAATGATTTTGGCCACATTAAACAATTGAGTTAGATGTGGTTTTTTCTTTAGTATTTTTATATCTGTAAAAACTAATAAGTGATACAATAGATAAGTTGAATAATAAAAAGTCTAGCATATATTTGATATTTTTCACAAATTAAAGTGAGTTAATATTTACCTTTAAATAGTTTGTATTTATAAACATAATAAAGTAAAATGTATTATAGTAATTATATTGTTTTAATTAATGACATTTTGGTTTATGATACTAGAATAATATTTGGAGGGTTATAATATGGTAAAATGTGTAGCGTGCAACAAAACAACGTTATTACCAGAGTATTTAGATACAATTACATTTTGTAAAACCTGTGCTTTAAAGATTAGATTACCACTTTGGAGGTATAAGCAGTATGATGATATTGAGGATTTGGTTTCACAAAAGAAAAAGTCTGTTAAATTAGCTGAAAATTATGGTTTTTCTAAAGCTTCTATTCATAGGATTAATGAATACTTTGATAATGAAATAAATTCTGGATTTTTAAAAGGATTTCATGGAGGATGTGGTCAGTCCATTAAAATTTATACTGATTATTGTGTGATTGATACAAGAAAAGATCAATTTGATATAAACTATATCAGTAAAGAATATGCAAGAGCGCTAAAATCTACAAGACCAAAACAAAGTTTTATGGAAGACAAAACAAAAGTAGCTGCTTTAACAAAAGGTGTTCTCTCAGGGAAAATTGTTAAGGCTGGACTTGGTTTAGCCACTTCATTAGCGCTTGATGTTGCACAAAATTCAATACTTCCAAAGAGAGAGAAAATGGAAGTAAAATATGGCAAAAGGTATATAAAATATTCAAGTATTGAGAGTGTGGAGTTTATGGATGCTACACAAGAAGAGATTGGGTTTTTAAGGATTTATAATAATTCGTCTGTTGACCTTTTTTTCTTTGAAGGTACAAATATATTTACTGTTAGGAACAAAAACAATAAAGTGAGAGATATTTATGAAGTGCTAAACGAAAGAGTTGAGAACAACTATATTTCAAATACGAAAAAGGCAAATAGAAGCGAAATGGATAATTTTGAAGCAATTAAGAAATATAAGGAGTTACTCGAAGATGGTATTATATCTCAGGAAGAATTTGATATGAAGAAAAAGGAACTTCTAGATCTCTAGTTATAATAAAGATTAAAAAAGGCTCTAAATGAGCCTTTTTTAGTTATCAATAACATCTGGTATATTGTGTTCCATATTAATTACCGTTTTATTTAGAAGCATTGAAACGCAAAGAATTGTAAGAAGTATTCCACTTATGATAAACATCAGTCCTATACCTCTTGCACTCCCTTCGCCTATAAGTGCCGAGATCCAAGTGTCTGTTAGTGCGCCTCCCTCTGCAAGTAGAGGTTTGAAAATATAGTCTGCTAGTAGACCCGCGGAAATAATTGCAATAGGCGTAACTGCTTGTAGCATTGCTCCCATTATTGCCCCAACTCTTCCAAGAGCAGTTGGCTCTATTTTGGTTTGAAGTAGAGTTCCAAGTGTTCCGTTCGCAAATGGAAGTGGTAACATAAAGATGAAAAATCCAGTTGCTATTGCTATCCAACTTGGAGATACTCCAATTGTAGATAGGCCGATGCCGGACAGTGTAAGGGAAATAAATATTGACCGAACTTTATTATTTTTTGCGGGTATTATACCAGCGATAAGACCGCCAACAATCATCGCCACTCCAGAGACGGAGTTAACTATTCCAAATATGTAAGCATCATAATTTGCCATTACCAAAGGACCTATAAGAACCATTACTAGGTTTGCTAAGAAGTTTAGAACAGAGAATGCAATTATTAACTGCATAAGTCCTGTTTTACTCTTTATATAATTCATTGTAAATTTGAAGTCGTTTATTATAGTTTTCATAAAACTTGAATCAGTTTTTTCTGCAAGTTTTTGTGATATGCTTTGAGGAAGCATTGTAAGTATTGCTACTATAAAAGTTACAAAGTCGATGACAAATAGGCCAGATAGGTTTATTACAGAGTAGAGCGCACCAGCGATTATCGGCGCAATTAAACTTTGAATAGCTCTTATAAGTTGCATCATACCATTAGCTCTACCGAGCTGATCCTTAGGTACAATTGAAGGTATTATTGCAGAAAATGCTGGACTCTGTAGTGATGACATAGTGGCAGATAAGAACCCTATAGGGTATATCATCCATACCCTTAGTCTATTTGTTACAAGTAGAAATACTATTACAAGTTTTAGTATAGCGTCAAACGAATCTGTAAGTAGTATTATGTTTTTCCTTTTCTTTCTATCAGCGAGTGAACCAGCTATTGGTGCAAAAAGAATACCTGGTAGTATTTGGGCTAAGAATGTGAGCGCAAATGATGTGGTACTAGAAGTCTCTTTTAGAACCCATATGGAAAGACCAAATGCTGATACGCCAGAACCTAGAATAGACAAGAACTGGCCAATCCATATAATAACAAATTTTTTCATGCTTTTTTCTTGCATGTCTTCCTCCATAACAAGTATTAACAACACTTATTTTATAATATTGTTAATAAATTTACAATATAGATTTAACTTGTTTTGTTAGGAAAGAATATCAATTATTATGATAATGTAGTATACTTAAAGGTGAGGAAAATACTTTAAAAATAATGGAGTCAGATATGAATGTAACAGTTTATTGTGGTGCAAGTATTGGTAATAAAAAAGAATATGCTCATGCTGCTACTCAGTTAGGTAAGTGGATTGCAAGTAACTGCCACACCCTTGTATATGGTGCTGGTAGTTATGGTCTTATGGGAACTGTGGCTGACGCTGTGCTTGACAACGGAGGTGAAGTCATAGGGGTAATCCCTGAGTTTCTTAAGGAAACAGAATCGGCTCATGAGGGTTTAAATGAGATTATAATGGTTGATACCATGACAGAGAGAAAGCTAAAGATGTTTGAGCTGGGAGATCTATTTATTGCTCTTCCTGGTGGAATAGGTACTCTAGAAGAAATAGCAGAGGTAACATCTTGGGCGAAGATAGGAAAGAACAATAGTCCTTGTATATATTTAAATATAGCTGGATACTATGATAACTTAAAAAAATTTTTTGATGATATGGTGTTAAGTGAGTTTTTAAGTCAGAGTGACAGGGACATGTTTATATTTGCATCAGCTGTTAAGGATATAGAAAAGTATTTATAAATAATAGAGGAGTTTAATAGAGTTGGAGAAGTATAGAATAAAAAAGGGTTCAGTTATGGAAACTCTCTTGATACCACTTTATGGTAAGATGAAAGCCACAGAAATGTTTCCAGACTTATTTAAAGACAAAGATTGTGTAGAACTAATTAACAAGATAGAGTATGACTTTAAAGAACCACCTAAGCTTAAAATGAAAATTGGAGCCATTATGGCTGGAACTAGACAGTTTGACTTAGCGAGTGCTTGTAGGGAGTATTTAAAAGAGTATGAAGAGGCAACGGTAGTGAATCTAGGATGTGGTCTTGATACTACTTTTTCTCAGATTAATAATGGAAAAGCAAAGGCGTATAATATTGACTTTCCAGATGTCATCGAAGTTAGAGAAGAGCTATTAAATAAGAGTAAGTCAGAAGAGAATATAGCTATTGATCTAAATGACTTGTCATGGATTGAAAAAGTAAAATTTGATGAAGAAAAAGGGATTGTCCTATTTGCTTCAGGCGTATTTTACTATTTCAAAAAAGAGGATGTTAAAAAGCTAATAGTTGCTTTAGCTGAGGCCTTTCCTGGGGGAAAGATAGCATTTGATGCTACGAATGCAAGGGGGCTAAAGAAGATGCTAAGAGTATGGCTTAAGCCAACTGATATGGGAACTGTTGGACTATATTTTAGTGTTGAGGATGAAAGTGAAATTCTCAGTTGGAGCGATAGAATAAAAAATGTTACAAGAAAAGGCTATATGACAGGTTACAGGCCTCTTGACAGAAGATATGGCTTTTTTGCAAATCAGCTTTTTAAATATACAGATAGAAAGAAACTGAGTCAAATAATAGAGATTGAGTTTAAGAAGTCTAAAGAGGTTTAAAAGTTAGTCCTGTTTTATAAATTTGACTAATTTACAAAAAAGTAATATAATTAGTTAAACGTTTAAGCAGGTGTATATGAAAATAACTATAAAAGATATTGCAAAGATTACAGGT